>JGI10211J34971_10002489_pt1 | contig 14994 bp, 22 predicted proteins | sample Etolagsediment_FD_34971 | JGI IMG/M metagenome (IMG submission 34971) | reverse complement strand
AATATCTTTAGTGTCAACCATCCCTTTAAGAGCTTCAGAATTATATGTTGTTCTAGGTTTATAAATTAAAGAACTAGAACTATATGATTCACTCTTTTTATCTTTCCAAAAATTGAATACTGACATAAATATGATTAGTGATAAAGAACAATAATATTTTACTCATATATAAAACCATACCACTATATTATATAATTTAAAAAAGAAGAAAGACCACACTATGAATCACTCACATAATTTGGAAATGGTTTTCATAAAAATCATTTATATCAAATATATGATATATAATCATATTTAAGGCTTTCTATTGATTAGCAAGCATAACTCATAGAAGAAGTATCAGCCTGTTGGTATATCAAACTCCTCAAGGTTAAGATACAACCATCAGCTCTATCTGGAGAAGTTAGACCTCTATGTTTCATATCTTCCTTCTTCTCCAAAGCATTCTTACCACCAATAAACTTATGTTTCCTAGTAGACAATTGCCCTATCAAATCATTATCATTAGGTATATCAAGCTCAATTATTTTATCCCTCATAAAAAACCACATCTCTGTGCCTAAATTAGAATAAAGAGAACTATCAACAGCAGCAGCTCCATTATTAACACCAACAACTTCACAATAAATCTCTCCAAGCTCAACCATTTCTTTCAAACGGTCAGTAACACCACCACCCATACCAGTATCATCAACATTCACAATAACACTCTTAATATTCTGCCAATCTTTAACAACAAGAGCTATTCTGTTGGCTATCTCCATAATATCACTCTTTTGTAATATAAATTCTTCTTTAATAGTATTGCCTAACCTACTATAACAAGTACACTCATCATCACCAAACCGAGCAACATCCACACCAAGCTCAATAACCTCATGCAAACTTAAATTCCTATCAATCTCTCGCAAAGCAGCAGCTTCCACTTTATCTAAACTTATCAAAGTATCAGGCTCAGCTTTAGGAAACTCACCCAATACTCTAACACGATAAATATCAGAATCTTTACCATACTTAGCAGCTATCTTTTCATAATAAGCAGGCAATACAATCTCACTTGTTTCAGAATTAAATGTGTATGTTAAATAAAATTTCCGTTTACTATTAAAAGCATCATAAAAAGCTCCACTCACTTGAGTTGGGTTACCAAATAATAATATTAAAGCTCCTTCCTGTGTTTGTGTCCCTTCAATTACTTCTAGCACCTCAGTAGCAACACCACTAGCTTCATCAACCAAAAATAATAAATTTTCTGCATGAAAACCTTGCATATTCTCTGGTTTGTTAGAAGTCCTAGCAACAGCAAACCAGTTCTCAGGAAAAGTCTTATCAGTGAAAGCTGTCTTTGTCCATGATGTGCTATCTTTAGTAAAACTTTGTTTATGCCATTTAGCAAGCTCAGCCCAAACAACATCATACAACTGATGTTGAGTAGGAGCTGTTGATATTATCTTAGGCATAGGCTTAGTATCCATAAACCATTTAATACACCATGCTTGCATAGCAGTCTTACCAGTACCATGACCTGATTTAACAGCAACACCTTTCCTATCTCTAATAGCAGTTGGTAATATATCTAATACTGCTTTTTGCTGAGTAGTAGGTTTAGTTCCTAACCAATCTACAACATATTCATAAGGATGCTGTGCATAATATTTAATTGCTTCTTCAATTTCTGTCATTCTAACAAATTTATGGGAGTTTAGGCTTTAAGGCAACAGGTAGAAAACCACACAGTCAAGAGGGTGTAACCCATGCTTCATTTCTTAAAACAATGCCGTGCTCTTTCCATTTTTATTAAAATTTAATCTTTCTAATATACCCTTTTGTTACATAAAAAAACCAATTCCTTACATAAGGATTAGCATACTTATCATGTATCCTACTTAATTGCTTAATAGCTATTTTATAACTTTTATCTGTATGATTGCTTTTTATTTCAAAATATAAGTTGTATTTACCTGTTGTAGCATATAAGTCTATTTCTCCTGTTAATTTATGTTTTGGACCGTACTCTAAATTTTTAAATATGTCATACTTATTGCTTAACCTTTGTTCAAGATTATCGATTATCTGTTGGTGTTTGTTCATAATAATTCTTTACTGACATACCAAGGATGACATTTATATTCTTTTGTTGTTGGATTGTTACAAATAAACTTAATCAAGCCTAAAACATCTGAATATGTTTTATCTTGCTGGACAAACTCTGTGCATTGACAGTTAGGGCATTTATTCATTTTTTCGTTTCCTTTCACTTGCTTCTGCTCTAAATTGTTTGCCTAACTCAATTTTATTTGAATACCATGTTACAAAATCAAGCACACTATTACTATTAGTTTCAGATTGAAATTGTGAAACTGTCGCTTTCAAATTACTTACGCTTCTCATATCCGATACATCCCCAAAATTCATCTTTCTTTTCCTCCTTAATCAAAACCCTATGGCTCTGTATTTAGTACCTTGTTTTTGTTCTTGTAATCTATCAATCTGATACAATAACTGTTTCTGGTCAACATAACCCATACCAACAATCATATCTTGTGGAGCTTCAATGATTTCTCTAACCCTTTGTTTAAGAGATTTTTCTATCACATTATCAATATCAGCATAATTAAACCCTGCACTAGCTTTAGCTAACGCTGGATATTTGATATGTTTGATAAGTAATCCTTTACAATACTTCTCTTTAAATTCACTGTTTTTCCCAGCAATCTTAGTCCTGTATCCTTGAATTAAACCTTGTTCATCAGGTAAATCAAACTTTATTATCTTATCAATCCTACCTGACCTAACACTAGCTTCATCAAGAGCTTCAGGGAAATTAGTAGCAAATATTATGTAAATCGGTTCAGTGTTATCATGTATCCGTTGTTGGTTTTTCATTAAACAATTAAGTAATTTATCATCCTCTTTATGAGAACTCATCCGATTACCTCTTTTAGAAAGTAACGAATCAGCTTCATCAAACAATGATAAAACACAATACCCTTGCTTAGCATATTTACCTAACATATCAAAATATTTCTGTAAATTAACAGCACCCATGTTGATGTAAGCTGTACCATACTGTCCTATATCATAAGGGGCTTCCATTACATTCATACCTGATTTAATAAGTTCGTTCCGTATTGCTGACATTGAGAAAGTTTTACCTGAATTATGTGATAACACACCATTACTTAAAAAGAAATTATTTGTATCAGGTACAACTAAATCAACCATTTCTTCAATTCTGCCAGTTCTCCTGATAGATTTGATGGTTTTGTTATGTGTAATTTTGTGTGACATCCTTGACATAACACTATTAAATTGTCTACAGAATTGTTCATAGTATTTTTGTCTTTGTGATGTACTATCAAATCCATGTTTAATGTTTTCTTTACACCACAAACTGAACATATCCAAGGTTGATTCTGTTTCGCTATCTTCAGATAATTTTTCCTGTTTACTTTTTGACCCACTTTCTTCCCATGAATGTATTGATGATTTAGTCTCCCCTTGAACTTTTCCGATAATTTCTTCCTGTGTTCTGGTTTTCTTATTTCTATTGCTGCTTGTTCTTTGAAACTTCTTAGTTTTATCCCATATATCTTTAACCTGTTTCCTATTACATGATGAGTCACTCCTTTCATCTTTGATATTTTTGACAGAGACATCTTTTGATTGATGTATAATTCTATCGCTTCTTCTTTTGAGATTACTTCTCCCAGATACATATGATTCTTTTCTCCCTTCTGATTCGTTGTTACCATCCAACTTGTTTGTTTCTGTCTTAAAATGTGACATTTCCATGAGCAAGTCTTTTTTGTCTTCTCCTGACTTGGAGATACGTTCATCTGTTTTCCACATATTATACAATTTCTTAATATCATTTTGATTATATAAAATAGAACTAATATTTAAATCTGTTGTTAGGTGTTCTTGGAAGTCTTCTAAAAACCATTTATGTTCTTCACTACATTCAATTATTGTATCATCAGATAATGTTATCTCTATAACTTCTTTTTTAGTGAATAATTTTTGACATGGTTTAATTATAAATTGCTTTTTATTAATATCAAACGACACTACTTCTTCAACATCTTCTATATTCACAAAACCTATAGGTGTTAGTATTTTTGTTCCTTTAACTAAACAACCTGGTTCTCCTAACATAAGATAACTTTTATCAGGTCTAGCTAACATCATACCATACAACTCTGCGTGTTTAATATTAAAAACTGCATCTTCTAAATCAGTCTTTAGCTGTGTACTACCACAAATATCTTCCAGTAAAGGATAATCAGTGTTAGATGGTTCAGGGACATATTTATCCTGTTCTTTCTCTACAACTACTGGTACTTTATGATTCATTCCGTTATTTGGTTCTTTTGTTTCTGCTATTTTACATCACCTTTTCCTTTAATAATTCTGGATTTTCATATATGTTACCTACTATTTTAATTTCATTATTATGATGATGGAATCCTAAATTAAATAAATCATTATTATATTCAATACTGTATTCTCCACCAGAATAGATTATTTGTCCGATACCTTTACTAAATTCAACAATATCACCTTCATAAATCTCTTTCCCTGTTTTATCTTTCAAACCTGTGTATAATTCTTTATCTGAATTTTGAACCTTATATCTTATTGAATAATCATTGGCATATTCACTTAAAGTAAAATAATAATATCTTTCTTCTGTAAGATACCATGCTCTAAACTTAATATCTCTCACAATCTTTCACCTTTCAAGGGAGTTCTAATCAGACTAACATTTATCAGCTTTTTATCCTCACCATTTTTTTCATAAGAGATGTTAAAATCAACTAAAATTTTATCTAACAACTCTGCGTATTGTTCTTTTAGTTCTAATACACCTATAACTTCAGATGTAATATTTTCATTTTTTGTAATAGGATATTTTCTAATCATTCATCACCTCAACCACTTCTCATAAGCTTTCATTTTGACTGCATAACCAACCAATCCACCAAGACAACTTGAATTAATACCTATCACTTTACCTTGTTTATTAACAGTGAAAGTACCACTATCACCACCTAATAACGCTTTCCCAAACCCAAACCTATTAGGATTTGAAGGTATATTTTTAACAGTTAAGCCATCAGTATCACTGACATAATCTTTACGAACATTAACGCCCATTAAAGCTGGATTGCCTACAATGTAAACCTCTTCACCAAACTTAGGTTCATCAAAACATATATCATCAATATTAAACCTATGTTTAATCTCAACTTCTTTAGGTATCTGTAACACTGCAACATCATCATCATTATCTTGGTATAATATTTTAAGCTCCATACCATACAACATAGTCTTTTCATCTTTCATCTTTTCAACCACTTGCATAGTACCATAAGGAGTGTTCATATATCTTCTACTACAATCAACAATATGAGCACAAGTAACATACTTATCATCAACAACTATCCCCATACCTCTCTTCTCATGAGTTCTCATCATATCAACATATTTAGCCGTTGAATAACTCATGTGTAAATACTTAGGATATTCATTGTATATCATCTGTTCAATGTTAGCTTGAACCTGGTCAGCATCAACCTCACCAGATTGTTTAATAGATTCATACACCATCTTACCTGATATAGTGCATAAACCTAATGCAATCAAAAAATTTCTACGATTCATTTTTAGTTTACCTCCATCTTGAAAAAACTCCTGTTCAGTCATAGCTTTAGTCATTGTTCCAATTCCCTATCAATTATAAAAATATTTCTTAACACATAAGTCGATAAAACCTTATTAATCATTTCTAATCACCTTTCAAAACTTTTCTTTAATAAGTTCTAAGATTTCATTAATCCCTGTATATAATTCATCTTGTGATGCATTAGGATGTTCATGGTTTAACATAATAACAAGTTTGTCAATATTGCAATTCATACTATACATATCACTTACTTCCTGCAAATCTTGTCTGAAAAAATACTTCTCATCTACTCCTGTAACTTTAAACTCGTTATACATATAACCTTTTTTAATAAAAATATTATCTTGGTAATGCTTGTACTGTGTGTTGAACTCTTCTTGAGGCATAGCATTACTAGATTTGGTCGCATAATTAGTGTAAGCTACTTGATTATCCTGACCTATGCAAGATAATTCCCAAACACCATCATAAATTATTGTTACTGGTAGTTTCATTTGTGTTAACCCAATTATTTAAAAATATTTCATATTCTAATTTATAATCATCAGAATTAAAAAAGTTACCATCAAAGAAGTTCAATTCTTTGGCTAAATCTAACCACTTTTTTAATATTTGGTCTGATGTTGCATTATTTGTATTACAATAATTTTTCCTACCTGCATCTGTCCATTTATATATCAAATAAAACATTTGACTTACAAAATAATATTTATCGGATTCTTTTATCTTATCTTTAATAAATGTAGGAGAAATTATACTCCAATTTGATAAATCTGTTTTTTTAGATTGCTTAACTAAATCACTCATATTCTTTCTTGCAATCAGATATACAGAATCTAATAATGTAACATCTATTTCATTTTTCCAGTTTTCTAGTAATTCTAATATGAAATCTTTTTTATCATAAATTTCTATTGTCAATTTTTCAATTATAACTTTGTGTTTTGACATTCTAGTTTCCTCCTAAATTTATTGAGATTAAATCCATACTTAAGATAACTAACTCCATAACTTCCTTCTATCCAAGCATTTATTCTTACCATTTTCTTTGTCCCTCAAATTGATTTCTCATAATTATGAAGTTAACAGAAGTTTCAGCTTCGCTGAAATTTGGGCGAAGTGAAACGTAGCCTGTTAACGTGTATTAGTCGACAGAATCTTTTGATTCTGCTTGAGTTTTGTTTTCGGCGTCAATATTATCAATCTCTCCTAATTTTTGAAATGTGTTCTTATCAATTAGATACGCCTTATCTTTTTCAATTGAATCCTCTATCCATATTTCAATTCCCATAACAGTATGGATTAAAGGTCTCGCTGAACAATATACCTCTGTTCCAGCAATTCTTATTGATGGTGTATCTGGTTTTGAAATTAACAAAGTGTTAGGAGAGATTCCTTCTATTTTTGCTTTCTTAACCCAATCCATTATTTGTTTAGCAGTAATTTCCATCATTCTTATTTCCTCCAGCCGAAAACAAAATTTCGACTAATATCAGGATTTAACGAAGTCTGCGTAGCAACTTGTTGCGTAGCCGTTAAATCCTTATTAAACGAGGGCGTAGCCCCTTGAGTAAAATTACTGACCGTTGTATTCATCTTCCTTTCAACCGTAATTATTGTATCGTTATGATTCCCACCATGTGCTACAAGCATAATTTCTATTATTTCAAATCCTCTGTTTTTTCCTAATCCTTGGGAAGACCAACCAAAAGATAAACATAAACCTCCTGGTCTAATAACTCTTGCTATTTGGTCTTTCCAATTAGCCCAAACAGAGGATTTAGTATCGTGTAGCACCATTCCCATTGAATCATAACACTCTTTTAATTGTCTTGGGCTGTAAGGTGGGTCAAATAACACACCGTCAGCACTTGAATCTTTAAAGGTTGAAAGGTAGTCTATTGCATCTTGTTGATATGGAAAAGGAAATGGTTCTAACCATAATCCTTCATTTTTATATTTAGCAATAATTTCAGCTATTGGTTTTATGCTAAATGTTCTCTTGTTAGGCATCGCCCATTTCCTGCTTATTATCATTTTAGGTCAGTAATTTTATTTCGTTTAATATATCGGAATTAAGAGGAAACCTCGCAAGGTTTCCTCTTAATTCCCATTATGTTCTCCGATAGGACAGCCGAAGGCTGAGTAATCCCCCCTATTGTTAATTGCTTAAACTTGTATGCGTTATTGAATATTGCTAAACCAACTTCTGGCTCAACACAATTTCTTAACATAGTTCTCTTATCTCCAGTATAATTAGATAAATCAAAACCAAGTTCTTTTTCTAATCTTTTTATCTGCTCTTGGTCTGTTTCTTTATTTGAACCATTAGTTAAAGTAATCTTTGCTTTTGTAAGCAAGTTTTTTGCTTTCATTTGTTTTACCTCCATTGAGACTTTGTAGCACCAAAAGCTAATAAAAATAAAATATAATACCTATCCCATAACCCTTTTATCATTTTTTAATCACCATTTTTAATTAAGGAATATTATATATTATTTAAATCTTTTTGTTTTCATGCCAGATTTCGTCTTTATTCATAAAAATTGTTTGCTGGATACCCATGACTTTAGTCGTGGGAGGAAAGCAAACTTACCTCCTTGAATTTATCTTTAAACTTATCTATAATATCTCTTGAATGTAGTCTAATATATACATAACCCTCTTCTTCTAAATCTTTAAGAGAATATATATCTCCATCATCAAGAATGAAAGTATCAACTCCATCCTTAATCTGATAAAATGTTCCAAAAATATAATTCCCTTTATAGATATAATCTTTTACGATAATATTACTCCCTTTTGCTTGAATTGTTTGTTTTTCCATCTTTTGAAAACCCCCGACTTTAGTCGGATTTATTTTGGGAAGGTGTTATTTTTCCTCTTATTATAAGCTCTCAATATAGATTCACTTAGCGATATATTCACATTCAGATTTTTACTTTCAATCTTCTCACCATACTTCTGTTTATTAATAGCACTCAATGTGTTGCTGGCAAGTTCTTTAAATTTGTGTGTATAAAATCCTGGTTGGTTAGTCTTCAGCATTTCATTATCCTTAGAAAGTTCTGCATCTTCAATGGCTGTGTATGCCAAATACTCCTGCAATGCCACTGTATCCATTTTCTCACCAATCTCATAATAAATCTTTAATTTCTTAATATGCTCAACAGCAGGGATAACACATTTACCATCTTTTTCAAAATGTGAACACTTAGCAGGTATGCTGACTTCAACATATTTCTTAGTTTTAGGATTGTATTTTTTTATAATCCTCTCACCAATAGGACATTTATTACATCTTCTAAACTTTTTATAAACCTTAGACATAGTACCTTTTTTAAGAAAACCACTCAACAATAACTGTTTCAATCTACCTTCATCAGTCTTTGGACCAGTTTTAGGTACACCCCTTGCAATGTTTGGGTTACCGCCTTTTTGTCCCATTTTCACAAAACTTACCATTAATCTACTTACTTTCTTCAAAAGCTTTACGAATAGCTGTTGTTATCAGTATTCTAAACAACCAAAAACTACCAAATGTTACTACACAACAGATTGTATACACTATACTATCAACAATACTATTATTTTTTTCCATCTTCATACCTCCTATTCATATTCAAAATACTCATCTCTTGGTTTATTCCGTTCTTCAGCAACCTTCAATACAATAAAATCTTTCAAAGATTTAAAATTTTGTTTAACAAAAACATAATCTTTGAGTTTTAACTTAATAGTTGTCAAATGTTCTTCATCATCCTTAATTTTACTTTCATCCAATAAATTCATTATATTTGCCATTGTAATCCTAAGTAATATTAAATATTATATAAATATTTCTATAAATTATTACAAATATTACAAAAAATCAACTATATTAAATTTGTATTCTTAGTGTTCTTTTACATGCGTGTAATAAAATATATATGATTTTTTGTAATATTTGTAATTTTTGGGTAAAATTTATATATAAGTTATACTTTTGTATAAAAATAATTAACGAGGTATATAAAAATGCAGTTCAAAAGACAAATAGTATCGGTTGGCGGAAGTATAGGTATCACCGTTCCTCCCGATTTATTGCAATATTTAGAACTTAAACCCAAAGATATTGTAGTAATTCAGGATGAAAATGGTAAAAAGGGCAAATATATAACAATTTGGAAAAAAGAAGATGCAAATATTGATACCGAAACAATTACAGAACCAGCGATTTATTAAAACTAATACTGATAAAGCTCCAATTGAAAAAAACTGGACAACATCAGCTAATTATAATTTTAATGAATTTATGCCTGTTTCAACAACTTATGGCGTGTTATGCGGGTTTAATAAATTAGTAGTTATAGATTGTGACAAACAACAAATTCAAGATTTGTTAATAACTATCCCTGAGATACGTGAGACTTTCACTGTTAAAACCGCTATAAAAAAATTATACCATTTCTACTTTTATGTTGATATAGATAACCCTCCAGGATTCAGGATTGATAATAAAAAAGGTGAACGTATATTAGATTTACAAGGTACAGGTACTCAAGTTATAGGTCCTGAATCAATTATTAATGGTAAAGGCAAATATGAAATAGTAAACCCTCGTTCTATTGCCACTATATCATATCAATATTTGAAAGAAATATTAATTAATATTGACGACAACAATAAAATAATTGAAGAACATAAAAAGAAAAACTCAGGCATAGACATAGAATTTGATGAAGTATGTAAAGCTATCAAACAGAAAATTAAACCTAAAGACCTTCTTCCTCAAGATTCTCGACCAAATAATCCAACCAAATGTCCATTAGGTCATTCTAGTGAAGGTGGTAAATGTTTCCATCATACTAATAATGTATGGCATTGTTTTCATTGTCGTAAAGCTGGGAACGTNTTTCAATTATATCAAGCAATACATAGTTGTAATTTNCAGACAGCTAAAAAAGAATTAGCTAAATTAGCAGGTATTGATGATGAGATTAAGATTAATGTGTTACAGTTATACGGAGACCCTAAGACTCGAACTTCTGCTAGCGAGTTATTAGCCGGCGAGTTTATTAAACTGAACCAAATTTATACTATACGTAATGATAAAGAGCCTGAGATGTGGATATATAAAAACGGTATTTATATATCAGAAGGCCGTACTTATGTTAAAGAATATGTTAGAGATATATTAGGTAGATTGTATAATTCTAGATTCACACAAAATGTGGTTGATAAAATTATAGCTGATACTTATATAGAATTGTCTGAATTTTTCAAACCTGAAGACATTAATAAAATACCTGTTATGAATGGCATATTAGACATAAAAAAACAAGAATTAGAACCTTTTAATCATACTTTTAGATTTTTTAATAAATTACCTATAACTTATGACCCATTGATTGAAGCTGAACAAATTCCTGCATTTTTTGATGATATATTAATAGATGAAAAAGATAAATTAGTATTACAAGAATTATTCGGATATCTTTTATACAGAGATTATAGGTATGAAAAAGCTTGGATGTTTCTAGGAAAAGGCAGGAACGGTAAAGGTAAAACATTAGAACTGATGGAACGGTTTTTAGGATTACCTAATTGCACCAATATTTCATTACAAGCATTAGAAACGAATGCTTTTATAACTAGCGCTCTTTTTAATAAAATGGCTAATTTAGCTGGTGATTTACCTAAGAAGGGGTTGTTTAATACTGGACGGTTTAAAGAATTAACTGGGCACGATTTTATCACGGCTGACCGTAAATTCCAGAAATCTATAGAGTTTCGTAATTATGCAAAAATGATATTTTCTGCTAACGATTTACCTAAATCTTATGATACTACAGACGGGTTTTATGATAGATGGATTATAATAGATTTCCCTTATAAATTCGTGCCAACTCCACAAGCTGCTAATGAAAAAAAGATTGATACAGAGATTATTGATAAATTATCGACTGATAAAGAATTATCAGGATTATTAAACTGGGCATTAATAGGGCTACATAGATTATTAGATAATAATATGTTTAGTAAAAACACCTCTACTGACCAGAACAAACTAAAATGGCAACGGCGTGAATCATCTTGTAAATCATTTATAATAGATTGTATAGAATGTGTGTATGATAAAAATGCTTATATTATAATATCTGATTTTGAGAAAGAATACTTTAAATATTGCATGGAACATAAGACTAAACCTGAGCAGAAAAAAATGATACGTGAAACAATAGCTGAAATTGGTGGCAGTGCGGGTGTTAAATTAATAAACGGTGTTACTACCAGGATTTATCAATGGTTAAAGTTCAAACATATCAATTATGAAGAAGAGGTGGATGAATTTGGTATATAAAGTTATGAAATTCAAAACTGATAATCAAACTGTATTATCACAACAGTACATAAAAACTTGTTTAGTATTTGATATCGAAACAGATTCTTTACAAACTGCTACAGCGAGTTGTAAATTTTTTGGCGCGTATAGTTACTTAACAGAGAAATATTATATTATACAGCAGCACGAAACTGATAAAATCCAACAATTAATAGACAAACATAAAGTATTGATAGGATTTAATAACAACTCTTTTGATATACCTATACTAAACAATGAAACAAATCAAATTAATACTGATTATAAAATCTGTTTTGACTGTTTTAAAGTTTTATATGATTATGACCGCAAAAGACCAAACCGTGAACAAATCATAAACTGGAAAGGTAAACCGTTGTCTGAACAATTACCTAATAGAAAATTAAAAACTATAGCGAAAGTACTAGAATTTGACGTACAAAAAGGTGATATAGACTACAAAATATTCCAAAAAAATATATGGTCAAACGAAGAATTAAAACTAATTGAAAAATATTTATATAGTGATGTGAACATAACTAGACAATTATTTGAGTTTTATGTAACCTATTTTGATAATTTTAAACATTATGTTAATGAAGACAATATCAGAAAATTCAATTATATCAAAAGTAGTCCTGGTAGTTTTGCTTATTCAGCTTTTTGTCATATGGCTGGATTACCTTTTGAATTTGAAGATGATAAATTAAAAAGAATAATTAAGAAACAAAAATATAAAGGTGGTTTTGTATTAGAACCAAAAAAAGATTATGTTGAAAACTGTTTATATTTAGATTATATATCTTTATATCCTATGATTTATATGCAATGTAATTTATTTAGTGATGATTGTGATTGTTGTACACTTGACGAAAAGTGGTCAGGTAATAATTTCTTTGATATTGAAGGGAAATATTGTAGTAAAAAACGAGGTAAAATAGAAAATTTATTATTAAACATTTTCATGAAACGTAAAGAATATACAAAAAACAAAGATGGTCGAGCTGGGGCACTAAAACTTATGCTCAACACGTTGTATGGCATAAGTTCTTCACCAATATTTAAAAGTATTCATAGACAATACTGTGCTAGTGATTGCACAAGTATTGGCAGAAAAATGATAAAATATACAATCCAGCAGTTTAATTTAAAAGGGTATCCAGTTATTTATGCTGACACAGATAGTTGTTTTGTTGATTTAAACGGCGGTACAAAAGAAGAAGCTTTAAGAATCGCAAACGATATTGTAAAAAAAATACAATCACATTTACCTTTTCCGTCAGAAGAGTTTTATTTAAAAATAGATGATGAGTTTGATAAATTATGGTTACATAAAAAAAAGATGTATATTGGCATTAATAAAACCAAAAAATTAGTGATAAAAGGTCATGCAATAAAAAAAACAGACGCTTCACAATTAGGTCGATTAATTTTTAAGAAATTAAGAACAGTAATATTATCACGTGACAATATTAAATTTGATAAAGATTATATTAAAAATATGGTTGATGAAGAAATACATAAAGATATTACATTAGTTGGTCAGTTTTATAATGTTCGGCCAGTTAATAGTTATAAAAATTTAACAGGGTTACATGCACAAATAGCTAATAAATTAGGTGAAGGATTACATTTATTAATTCCCAATAAAACTTTAGGTAAGATTGGTAAATCAAAAAAATATGCCACTGTTGATGAGGTTAAAGATTTAACTGTTAGCGATTTATTATTAGATAAAGTATGGTCAGAACTAAGTCCTTTTGTTGAAGATTACTATTCAGACAAAGATATGAAAAAGGCCATGAAACAGTATGAAAAAAATGAAGAGAAAATGTTAAGTGAATATTTTGATAGTGATTTGTTTGATAGTGATGTTGTTGGTGATGATATTAATAACAAAGAATATTTAGAAAATGAAAAGTTTTTTGGTATGCAATAGAAAACTTTAAATAATATATAGTATTTTATACTTTATTAACAACCCAAAAAATTAAACATGGAGGAATGTAAACATGGAGATAGAAAAAATAGATGAATTAATTGTCAAGTGGCAAAAAGAACAACTTGACCAACGCTGGGCTTTGTTTGATGCTCAGGATAAACTAAGTAGGATTCAACTTGATACTACATTTGGTATTCAAGAAGAAACAGATGAAAACGGCAAAAGGCTATATTCTAATGAAACTGCTAGGAAGAAAGCACTTAATGAAAAATTAGGTCTTAATTCTGAATTTGTAGAGTTGATGAAAAAGATTAAACACACCAAGCATGATTTAGAATTGAGACAGATTGAGATTGATAGCCTAGAAAGAAAGTTTGTTATATTAAATGGGAGGAAATGAAAAATGGTAGACAAAATTGAAGACAAAAAAACATTTGTGGAAGAAGAACAAAATGAATTCTCTGAAGGAGAAGATTTAACACCAGAGGTATTTATGGAAGGTAGTAATAATTTCATAAAAGCTCCTGCCGTTGGTGATAGTGTTGAATTTGTTCTGAAAGGAGTAAAACAACAAAAGGCTAGGAAAGTTAAAAACCCTAAAACTGGTAATATGATGGACATAAAACTAAGTGGTGATGGTGTTGATTATTACTATGATTTTATTGCTGATGATGATAAAGTCTTTAGTTGTTCAACGTGGCAGCTTGTAGGCAAAACTAGAGCAATAGTAAAAAAATTAGGCAAGTTCGGTTTTAAATTAAAAATTGAGCATGTTGCAGATGGTCGTGAAATTAGTAAAGACCAAGATGCATGGAAAGTTTATGCCGAAGTTGACGGAAAGTTTAAAGAATTAAACAAAGAAACTAATGAATGGGCTTAAATGCCTATTTATTTTTTAAGGAGGAATTAAAATGGAAAATGAAAAAGCTATTGTTAAAATACATTTTCCAGAATTATTTCAATTAATAGGGGCAGATTGTTATCAAGATAAATGCCGGCAAGGGCGATTAAGGTGTAATA
>JGI10211J34971_10002488_pt1 | contig 14995 bp, 17 predicted proteins | sample Etolagsediment_FD_34971 | JGI IMG/M metagenome (IMG submission 34971) | reverse complement strand
TTACCAAAACCTTTTGCTAATTCAGGTATTTTTTTAGCACCAAATAATAAAACTACGATTGCTAAAATTATTAATAATTCTGTTCCACCAGGCATTCCCATATTATATATCCTTATTTTTATTTTTTAATTCGTGAGTATATCGACAATTTGCTGTAACTACTCTTATCAGATAAATTTATCAAAAATATTGTTATTTATTTTCCCATTCTTGCACAAAATTATTTATTCTGTCAGTTGGAATTTTTAATCTTGCTGTTATTGCAATTTGCCTAAGAACGTCAGCAGCCACATCTAAATCATCATTTACGATTAAATAATCATACTCTGAAGTCCTTTGTATCTCTCGTTTAGCCATATTTAGACGGTTCTCAATCACATCATCAGAGTCTGTAGAACGACTAATTAACCTTCTTTTTAATTCTGAGAGACTTGGAGGAGTGATAAACACTGATGTAGTAATATCACCTAATCTATTGTTAATAGCAGTATTACCTTGAACATCAATATCAAAGATGACTAATTTTCCTTGGTGCAAAGCTTCTTTCACCGGCTTAAGTGATGTTCCATAATAATTTCCATGAACAACAGCGTGTTCCAAAAAATGATCTTCATTTATATCTTCAAGGAATTCTTCTTCACTGACAAAATGATAATGAACACCCTCTTTTTCCCCCTCACGCATAGGACGAGTTGTTGTAGAAATAGAAAAATAATAATCCCCTATATCATCAACTATCTTATCTATTAAAGAACTTTTTCCAGCTCCGCTCGGACCCGATAAAACCAGTACAACACCATTATGCTCAATCACTACTCTTCACCTATTGTTATATTTATATTAATTTTTTGTCCTTTTATAGAAGCTAGTATATTTTTATTCTTAAGTATTTCTAATAAATTTTCAAGTGCCTCTAATCCTTGTATTTCTTCTGCAAGAACCTCTGATTCTTCTACTTGCGTTTCTTTTAAATCTTCAATTTCCAAGGCATCAGTTTTTTCTGTTTCGACTTCTTCATTGAGTGCAAGCTTTATACTCTCTGAAGTTAAAGAATCAAATGAGTCAATCTCGCTCGATGCAATATCTAAAAGAACATCTGTATCAAGTTCACCTTCCAAATCTTCTTCAGTTAATTCACTAACAGCCTCTTGAATTTGAGTCTCCAAGTCTGTTTCATCAAGCTCTAACTCATCAAAGTCATCAGACAACTCTTCATCATCTGCTTCCTCAAGCTCTAAGCTATCAAGCTCATCAGAAAATTCATCTTTTAGTATTTGTGTTTCTTCTGATTCTTTCTTATCAAGAGCATCTTCATCTTCCATATCAAACTCATTGGAAAGCTCTTCAAGTGCTGATAACTCACTCATCTCTTGCATAGGTTTCTCCACTTCTTGTATCGTATCATCTTCATCAAGAGTAAGTTCGTCATCATCGAGTTCTAGATCATCCAGTTCTTCAAAGCTATTTTCACTCTTTTCTTCGAGCTCTGTTTCATCGTCATCAAAAGTCAATTCATCATCTAAATCCAAATCTTCATCATCGCTTGTTTCATCGAGTAAATCTTTAACTTTTTGAGCCTCTTCATCATCTAAAACGCTCTCACTATCTTCAAAATCTTCATCATCAAAACTTAAATCATTATCTTCTAAAGAGAATTCATCATCAAGTGTGAGTGCATCTTCTATCAACTCTTCATTCTCTTGCCCATCTTCTAAGGTCAGATCATCTTCATCACCCAAAGAGAGATCATCAAGTTCTAAATCATCATCAAGAGTTAAATCTAAATCATCCAAATCTAGTTCTTCAGATATTTTTTCATCAACTAGAACTTCTTCTTCATCCAACTCCTCTGCTTCATTTACATCTTTTTTTACTTCTTCAGGAGCTAAGATAGTTTCACTTAACTCTTTTGATAATTTTGAAAAAAGTTCTACTAAGTCTGTAGGAAGAAAAGGCTTTTTAAGGGTAGTTGTAAAAGTATCAATCTTGGCCGCATCCCTAGCGCAGATATAAAGTGATGAAGAAAAGGTAATTTTACTTTTAATTTGTTCAAACATATCCTCGCTGTACATAGTGTCATCAACTACCAGAAGATCATACTCATTTGATGCTATTGCATCTACTGAGTCAACTATTTCTAGTTCATCAGAAGTTTTCTGTGCGCTTAATGTTACTAGCTTATTTACAACTGGATTGTCATTTAAAAGTAAAATTTTCACTTATGTTCCTTAGTTGGGTTTATTCTCATTATTGTATCAAAAAAAACTAAAAAAACATCTCCAAGGCATTAAACGCTTCTTGCATCTGTCCTTTAAGGATGAGCATAGTTGCTGTTAAAGTAGCTATCAATACTCCAAACGCAACCATAATTTTAATAGGAAAACCAATAACTAAAAGGTTAAATTGAGGCATAGTTTTCATAAGCATTCCAAAGATTACATCTGCTAGCCAAGACAGGGCTATAATAGGAAACGCAATCATGAAACCAACTACAAACATATTTGATGCAGCATGAATTATATAATTAAAAAGGTCTTCACTCATTAAAAATCCACCAAGAGGAAGTGTACTTAAAGAGCTGTCAATATACAGTAACATCCAATGATGCAGATCCATTGCCATTAAAACCATAAGAGCCATTAGGGATAGAAATTGTGAAATAATAGGCATTGATACTCCCGTTTGAGGATCAATTGCGCTGGCCATTGAAAAACCCATCATAAATGATATTTGACCACCAGCGAAAGTTATAACATTATAGGCAAGGAGTAAAACTATTCCTATAGCAAGACCAAACATCAACTCACTCAAAATTGCAAGGACTATAGTTGGAACATCTATTGAGATTGCTAAAGGAGGTAAAGACCCATAAAAAACCACAGTAAAGAAAAAAGCCATAGCAGCCTTTATTGTCATAGGAATATTTTGATGTGAGAATATTGGGGTTGCTATAAAAAGTGCTGCAAATCTGAAAAAAAGTAAGACAAAGGCAACAACATTTGTTTCATTAAATAGTTCTACCCAAGCCATTATTTTACTTTAACAAGCTCTTTGTTTTCGAGTTTATATACGCTCTGACACATATATGCCAACTCTTCATCGTGAGTTACAAGAATCATACCTGCGTTTTGCGCTTGTATATATTCAAAAAAGAGTTGCATTACTTCATGAGCTGTCTCTTTATCTAGATTTCCGGTTGGTTCATCTGCAAAAATTATTCGTGGTTTTTTTGTCAAAACTCTAGCAATTGAAACACGTTGCTGTTGGCCACCAGAAAGTTCTGTTACCTTTTGGTTTATAGGTTCTAAAATTTTCAATCTCTTTAAGAGTTGATTATCTATAGGTTCATTACTAAGTATAGATGCAACTTCTAAATTTTCATAAGCACTAAAACCCTTAAAAAGATAATGAGACTGAAATATAAGTCCTAAAGAATCTCTTTTTAGTTTAGCTAATTTTGCTTTTTTAAGACTCGAGATATCTTCGCCTAAAAGAGAAACACTCCCTTTATCTACTTTTAAAAGAGTTGACAAAATATGTAATAAAGTTGATTTTCCACTACCACTTACACCAATAATTGCTATTGATTCTTTTTCCTGTAATTCCAATGAAACATCATTAAAAAGTTCATATTCAAAAGTATGTGATAAATTTTGTGCAGATAGTAAATTCATAGAATGATTATAGCAGAAGTGCGTAGAAATGGTTCTTATTTTCAGTAAAACTTTTACGGCTATAGTCCATAAAAATTAGGCAAAAAAAAAGGCTAAGACCTAAGTCCTAGCCTTTTGTAAAAAAGAGTAAAATTAATCCTAAGGATTAACCCATTTGTGCAGCAACTTCTGCAGCAAAATCATCTTCAGCTTTCTCAATTCCTTCACCAACCTCAAGACGGATGAAATCAACGATTTCAGCAGTTCCGCCAAGAGACTTAGCTGCAGCTTCAACAGCTTCTGCTACAGTTTTTTTGTCATCAAGTACATAAGTTTGATCTAAAAGAGCTTGCTCTTTATCTAAAGTTGTATTATCATCTATAAAACGAGCTAAAGAACCAGGGATGATTTTGTCCCAGATTTTTTCAGGTTTACCCTGCTCTTTTAAAGTCTCTTTAATATCAGCTTCAGCTTTTGCTAGAACTTCTTCAGTTAATTGCATCATAGAAACAAATAAAGGTACATTTTTAAGAGGTTTTTTAAGACGAGCTAACTCTTCATTCTCTTTCTTAATAGCCTCAATTCTACCTTTTGTTTCACTCTCTACGTACTCAGCATCAAAATCTTTGTAAGAAAGAGTAGTTGGTTTCATTGCTGATGCGTGCATAGCAACTTGCTTCATTACATCTTTCATACCCTCAGCAGTTTTTGCTGAATCACATTTTGCTTTTACAATAACAGCTATACGGTTATTTGAGTGAACATACGCATTCATTGCGATAGTATCATCTTCAGCTTCTAAAGTACCAAAACGACGAAGTTCAATTTTTTCACCAATTTTAGCTGTTTCTTCAGTAAAATATCTACCAAACTCTGTTGCCATAACAGCGTCTACATCAGCATGGTTATTTGAATAAATCTCTTCAGTAGTTTTAAGAACTAAGTTCTGGAAACCTTCATTTTTAGCAACAAAGTCAGTCTCTGAGTTAATCTCAACAACAGTAGCCTTAGAAAAGTCATCAGCAATTTTAAGACCAACAAGACCTTCAGCCGCAACACGCTCAGAAGCTTTTTTCGCTGCTTTTGCAATACCACGCTCTTTTAGCCAAGCTGTCGCTTTTTCCATATCTCCGTCATTTTCAACAAGAGCTTTTTTACAATCCATCATCGGCGCATCAGTAGCTGCGCGTAATTCTTTTACTTGTGCTGCTGTAACTGCCATGACTACGCTTCCTCTGTTTGAGCTGGTGCTTCAGTCGCCTCAGCTACTTCTGAAGAGTCAGTTTCTTCTTCTTCCGCAGGTGCGTCTCTAAGAGCTTTACCTTCATTAATTGCAGCAGTCATTTCACGACAGAAAAGCTGAATTGAACGGATTGCATCATCATTACCAGGAATTGGGTAAGTGATTAAATCTGGATCACAGTTAGTATCTAGTGGAGCAACAACTGGAATACCAAGACATCTAGCTTCTAAAACAGCGATGTGCTCTTTTACTGCATCAACAACAAAAAGCATATCTGGAAGTTTTTTCATGTTACGGATACCACCGAAGTATGCAGAAAGTTTTTCTTTTTTACGAGTAAGCATTAAAGCTTCTTTTTTAGTTAAAAGATTAATTTGACCATTTTCTTGCATCTCAGAAATTACATCAAGTTTACGGATAGATTTTTGAATAGTTGGGAAGTTAGTAAGCATACCACCTAACCATCTGTTATCTACGTATGGCATATTACAAGCGATAGCAGCATCTCTTACAGAGTTACGAGCTTGTTTTTTAGTACCAACAAATAGTACAGTTTGTCCTTCAGCAGCTGCATCCATAACAATTGTATATGTATTACGGAAATAACGTAAAGTTTTTTGTAAATCTATAATATAGATATTTTTACGAACACCAAAAATATATTTTTTCATTTTCGGGTTCCAACGACGAGTTTGGTGTCCGAAGTGCACACCACATTCTAATAGGTCTTTCATAGTTACCATAGGTAATCCTTAAGTAGCTTTTGACAAGCTAAGAGTTTTCTAAGAGCAACATTTTTGCAAATGCAAAAAGCGGTTCCCTTGTTGTGTTAGTTGTTCTTTGAGAATGTCGGACGTATCTATCCTAAAAAGGGAGGCGCACTAACTTTTGACATAATCTGTTAATATTTTCATATGTAGAGACATACGAAAAATCGCGAAATTATACTTAATTTATGTTTAATGTATGCTTATTGTGCTTGAAGCAATTCTAATTCTACTTTCACTTTTGCCACATGTTCTTTCACTCGCACTTTTTCAAAAACTGCTTTAACTATGCCCTCAGGATTGATTATAAAAGTTGTACGGACTATCCCCATATACTCTTTTCCATAATTTTTTTTCATCTGCCAGACACCGTATTCTTGCATCATCTCTGTCGGTTCATCACTTAAGAGCGTAATTCCAAGGTTTTGTTTTTCAATAAAATTTCTATGTTTTTTTGTACTATCTGCACTTACCCCAATAATAATAGCATCCAGTTCAGAAAAATCAGGTGCAGCCTGGGTAAATTCACACGCTTCGGTTGTGCATCCTGGAGTATTATCTCTAGGATAAAAATATAAAATTATCCACTTTCCTTTTAAATCCCTCATACATATTTCTACATCATCTTGATTCGGTAAACAAAACTCTGGTGCTTTATCATCTATTTTTAACATTTATAAAATTCCTTAATTTTACTGTATTAATTGAAGGAAACCTTCACCTATTTATCATGTTAGCAGAAATATATATTCTACAAGAGTATCTAGATTCCGATAGCTGCTTTAAGACTAGGTTTCCTTCAGCAGGAAACCCAATAAATTTATTCTTTTTATTTTAATATACAAACATGAGTAAGTACACCCACCCTCCAGTAAGCGAAGTCATAATAACTCCTAAAAATGTCCAGTATCCAGCACGCTTATGTTTATTAAGTTGTAATTGTTTTTTTGCCATTAAAAGTGTTGTTGTCCATATAATAAGAGTACTGACGGAAATAGCTATGTGAAAGATAAGTACAATAAGTGCATAATCATGCTCGACTCCGCTTCCTTCCATAAACTTTGCAAATCCACCCACAAATCGAACCCCAACCTCAAAATATGCAACTACTACGACTGAGAAAAAGTATAAAACCCATTGAAGTTGTGCATGCAATTTATGCTTTTTCATTCTAGCTAAAAATATAATTCCTAGCATCAAAAATGGTAAAAATACAACTATTAAACTAACAATATCCATAAACATTGGCGAGCGTGTTCCGAAAAATCCTGGCCCATACATAAAATCCATACTATACCTTTTTATTTTTGTGTGTGTAAGTGTACCAAATACCAAGTAAAATTAAAGCTATTAAAACAATAATTGTAATTTGCTTTAAGTATACATCTATTAACTCTTGGTTTTGACCTATAAAATATCCTAAACTGACTAAAATTAATGCCCAGATTCCAGCACCTAAAGCAGTATATGTTGAAAATACTACCAAATTCATATGAGAGAGTCCTGCCGGGATAGAAATCAGTTGGCGAATACCTGGAATGAGTCTTCCTATGAATGTGGAAATTGCCCCATGCTTTACGAAATAGTTATCCATTTTCAACATAGAAGCCTCACTTATAAAAAAGTACTTTCCATATCGCATAAGTACTCTACGTCCTAGGAGCAAAGCAAGGTAATAATTTATAAATGCTCCGAGCATAGAACCACCTAAACCACTAGCCATGATAAGTCCAAAATTCATATCCCCTTTCGAGGCTAAATAGCCAGCAGGAATAAGTACAATCTCACTTGGAAAAGGAATAAATGAACTCTCAATACTCATAAGTAAAAATATTCCCAAATATCCCCAATCAAAAATCAAATCAACTATGCTTTGTGCTATTTCTTTAATCACTTAAACTTCCTTTTATATCATCTATCATCTCAGAAGCAACATTTGTACTTGTATATTGCATCAAAGCTTTACTTTTTTTCTCTAAAGGCTCATCCAAAACTTTTAAAAAACTTTCTCTAAGTTTCTCTCCCTCACGCTCACACCAACCAAGATTATTTTCAACTATAAACTTTGCATTGTAATACTGATGATCTCCTGCTGCATAAGGATAAGGAACATAAAAAGCTGGACATCCATTTGTTGTAAGCTCCCAAAGTGTGCTCGCCCCTGCTCTACTTACTGCAAAGTCAGCTCGCTCTATTAAAGATGCTAATTCTTTTGTAAAACTATACAATTCAACTTCTACACCTAAATTTTTATATTCTTCTTGTACACGTTCAAAATCATTCTCCCCTGCTTGGTGAAGTATCTTAACATCTCGTTTTTTTAATTCCTCAGACACACTTAAAGCTAAATCATTAATTGCTTTAGCTCCATGAGAGCCACCCAAGAAAATAATACTCTTTAACTCTTTCCTCACTCTCGAAGTTTTTGAAAAGACCTCTTCCACTGGATAGCCCTTTATGGGTGAAGTAGTGTCATATGCAGAAATAAATCTCTTAGCATAAGGCTTTAGTAAAGAGTTCAATCTCCCCTCCACTGCATTTTGTTCATGAATGAAAAGTGGTATTTTTTTACTTAAACTTGCAAAAGATGCAGGAGCTGCCGAGAAACCTCCAACACTATAAGTAGCTTGTATTTTATGACTTTTAAGTATTTTACGTGCAAGAAAAAACCCTTGCACTACTTTAAAAAGAGCCTTTAGCTTTCCAAAACCTTTTTGATTTACAACACCTGTGGTCTGTAAAAAATATACTGAACTAAACTTACTCTCATGAGCAAAATATTTTTGGTCTTGCCCATGTTTGGAGCCTACAAAAATAACTTCATGACCTTTTTGCACAGCTGATTCTAGCAAAGCCCTAGCAATCATTAAGTGTCCACCTGTTCCACCACCAGTTATACAGAGTTTCATTTAGACATTTCCTTTCTTGTTCATATCTGCTTTTTTAGATGCCATAAGGACCATCCCTATTCCTATAGAAGCAGCGAGAATCGCAGATCCTCCATAACTCAAAAATGGCACTGAAATACCTTTAATAGGTGTAATTCCACTGATACCATACGCATTCACTAAAAATGCAAACGATAAAAGTAAGCCTATCCCTATACTAAAAAGATATATAGCATCATCTTGTGTTCGATTTGCTACTTTAAAAATTCTTTGTAACATCCACATAAAGATAAAAACTACAAAAACAACTCCAAAAAATCCAAACTCCTCAGCAACTCCAGCTAAAATAAAGTCTGTATGGACTTCTGAGAGAAAACCGAGTTTGAAAGTACCGTTTGCAATACCTGTTCCAAAAAAACCACCATTGTGAATAGCGTTTAAAGAATGCCCTATCTGATATGGTTCTACCTCTGTTGGTACACGCAACTGTTCAGCAATTGAGTCTGGAAAAAGCTCAAGTACTGAATTTTGTGCTAAGGCCCACCAAGATTTTATACGTAAGATTCTATGCTCAGCCGTAACTATAAAAAATACAAAAAACACCATTACAGTAGAAAGGATTGTAAGAAAAAATCGAAAGCTACTCCCTGCGAACATAAGCATAAAAAGAAGTGTTAATCCAAGAACTACAACCTGACCTAGATCACTTTGAACAAAAGCAATAATAAACATCGCTAAGACAAATACTAGTGCATAAGGAGCAAATCTTTTAAACTCGTTAACTAAGCCCATACCATCATGATACCCAAGTTTGCGAGAAAAACTCCACGCTAAAAAATAAACAAAACCAATCTTGAAAAACTCAACCGGAGCCAGGGAAAATCCTGCAACTTTAATCCATCTTTTTGCACCCCCGACAGCAGGCACTATAGACTCTGGCAAAAACGGCATGGCAATCATCAAACTCGCAGCCCCTAAAAAAAGGATGAAACCTATTGGTGTGAGCCATTTATCTGGATCCAATTGTGCCAATATCCAAATAATTGTAATGCTTCCAAGACCAAAAATAGCCTGTCTTATTACAAAGTGAAACTCATTAACATCAAACAAAAGTGTCGTATAAGTAGATAAAGAATAAGAAAGAATAATACCCATTCCTATTAAAGTTGAGACGAGTGCGAAAAGTTTTCTATCTGCCATTTATTGTAACTTATTTATTTTTAAAACAAATTCTACTTCTGGCTGTGATATGTTTAACTCTTTAGAAATTGTTTCAAGTGTAATACCTTGCTTATATAATGACATTATTTTTTCATCATCATTTCCATTTACAGACTTAGGAACGGAAAACTGTTTGACCCCATTTTCTATAGAAGAAACGCGAGATTCGATTTGAGAGTCTATAGTAATAACATTTTCTTGAAGTTGTTTAAAACCTAAAGAAAGTGGTTGCACCATATCATAAACACTTCTCTCAATCTCTTCATAAATTTCTTGATCACTCATACCACGTTTATTTTTTTGTATAGACTTTTGAGTCTCAGTTAGATTTTTTTTAAGATAGTAAATCTCACGATTTAACTCTTCCACAACCGAGGCTACAGAATGAATATTTTTACTATATTCACCATCTTTTGTATACACATAATAAAGAAGATAAAGAATAAGCGCTGTCATACCTACCAAGATATATTCTATATTAAAGAAGTCAGTTAAATCCATTACTTCTTCTCTCTTGCTTCTCTGATTAAAACACGTTCTCGTGCTGTCATATAAGCACCCCACTCTTTTTCATCTCTGTCATGTATACGTGTAATTTTTGCTAAGGTTTCACTCTCAGCCTTAAAAAATATACCTATATCTCTTTTAGGATGTACAGGCATTTCTACCCGACCATAATACTCTACATCTTTGTCTAAAAGTGCATCTGAAAGATTAAAGTACTCAAAACCTATTGCATCTATGTGTGCTTCAACCGTTAAAGGTACCCTCTGTGGTTCTTCATCTTTTAAAAATAGCTCTAAAGCATCTATCTTATTATGAAGTTCTACTACAAGATTTAGTAAAACAGGGTCCGTGTCAGAAGTTTCACCACGTGCTTTAGCTAATTTAAGCCATTGATTAATAGCGTTATCTTCAGATTCGCTCAATTGATGATATTCTCTTTCATACATCTGTGGATTTATATCAGCCTGAGAAAAAATGATGCTAATAGGTGCTGGAATTAAACGAGGTTCCATTAAAATACCTTATCAAAAATGATTAAAATTAAAAATGCTATTCCTAAATAACCATTAACGGTGAAGAATGCGCGGTCTATTTGTGTGAAATCTTTTCTAACTAGGTAATGCTCATAGCTTAGCATAACAGCACTGGCAAGCACAGCTATAAAAGCAAAAATACCAAGACCAGCCACCCATACAAACAAAGCCCAAAAAAGCACAGTTAAAAAATGAAAAAATGATGAAATTAAGAGTGTTGCATCTGAGCCGTATTTTGATGGAATAGAATGAAGGTTATTTTCTTTATCAAAATCCATATCTTGAAGCGAATAAAGTAAATCAAAACCTGCAACCCAAAAAATCACACCCAAACTCAGAAGAAAAGACCAAGCTGGAATACTCGCACTTACAGCTACTACTCCAGCTATAGGAGCAAGGCCAAGCGAAATACCAAGGATAATATGTGCCATAGAAGAAAATCTTTTAAAATAAGAGTAACCTCCAAGAATGATTAAAATCGGTATACTTAAGATAAATGCTAAAGAATTTATCATATAGGCAACTGCTATGAAAACTATAGCATTAATCACTACAAAAATTAAAATTGAAGAAGCATTTATACGCCCATCAACATTAGGTCTATTTTCTGTTCTAGGGTTTTTTGCATCAATATCTCTATCGCTATAACGGTTCACACCCATCGCAAAATTTCTAGCACTCACTGCAGCTACAACACCCATAATAAGAAGCCACCAGCCAAACCAGCCATCTGCCGCTACAAGCATAGCTATAAAAATAAATGGAAGAGAAAAAATCGAATGTTCGAACATCACAAGTTCGTTAAAATCTTTTGCCTTTTGAATGATTCTTTCCAAGTGCTTACCCTATAAATATTATTTGCTCTTATTTTAGCTAAACTTGTTTTAAAATGATATAATTTACTTATGAATACAGAGATAAAACAACTCGCTATTATCGGTCCAACTGCTTCAGGAAAAAGTGACTTAGCTATAAAAGTCGCTCTTAGAATCAATGCATATATCCTTTCAATCGATTCACTTAGTATCTATAAAGAGATAGATGTAGTCTCTGCTAAACCTTCAAAGCAAGAGCTTGAAAGTATAAGGCATTTTGGAATAAATCTTTTATACCCAAATGAGCATTTTAGTGTAGATATTTTTATAAATCTCTACAAAGAAGTTTTAAAAGAGTGTAAAAAAGACTTTAAAAACCTTGTCATTGTAGGTGGAACTTCTTTTTATTTAAAATCTTTACTTCAAGGTTTATCAGATATACCTCTTATTACAGAAAAGATTTCTAAAGATGTCAAAAAAGAACTTGCAAATGTACAAGAGTGCTATAAGTTACTAAGTGAATTAGATCCAAACTATATGAAAAATATAGATAAAAATGATAGCTACCGAATCGAAAAAGCTTTACTTATTTATAGAGCCTCCAATCTTTCACCAACAGAGTGGTTTAAACTCAATCCTCCAAAGCCGATTATCGAGAACTTGGATATTTTCAATATTGATGTGGATAGAGATCTTTTAAGAAAGAGAATCTGGCTTAGAACAAAGAAAATGTTTGATTCGGGCCTCATAGATGAAGTCTGCTATCTTGAACAAAAATACACTAGATTGCCGCATTCTATGCGAAGTATAGGTATAGTTGAAGTTTTAGAATTTTTAGATGGTCTGGCTGATAAAGATGAAATGTTAGAAAACATTGCTATACACACGGGACAACTTGCTAAAAGACAGCAAACATTCAATAAAACTCAATTTAGTAACATAACAAATGCCCCTTTAGAAGAGCTTGAAGTACTTATACTTCAAAAGTTTAACTGATGTCAAAAAATATATTTTTACCTCTAGTACTTATAGGTCTTGGATATTCATTTTGGCAAAGTGCTAACTTTAAAGAGATCGCGGCAGGTATAGCTATTTTTCTTTTTGGAATGCTCTCCTTAGAACAAGGTTTTAAATCTTTCACAGGTGGTATGCTCGATACAATCCTTAAAAAATCAACTGATAAACTTTACAAAAGTATAGGCTTTGGTATTTTATCTACAAGTATTATGCAGTCTAGTTCTTTAGTTTCAGTCCTTACTATATCTTTTTTAGGAGCCGGTCTTTTAGGTCTTTCACAAGCTATAGGAATTATATTTGGCGCAAACCTTGGAACTACAACTGGCGCTTGGCTCGTTGCTGCTTATGGCTTAAAGGTAGATATTGCATCCTATGCTATGCCTATGTTAGTTTTTGGCATCATCTTTATCTTTCAAAAAACTACTTCTCTCAAAGGTATAGGTTATATCTTAACAGGACTTGGATTTTTATTTTTAGGTATACACTATATGAAAGATGGCTTTGAAGCATTTAAAGCCACTATTGATCTCTCAAGCTATTCAGTGGGAGGCTATAAAGGGCTTTTTATCTTTAGCTTTATAGGTATTTTCGCAACTGTTGTGATGCAATCATCGCATGCTACGCTAGTACTTATTATTACAGCTCTTGCTGCTGGACAGATTAGTTATGAGAATGCTTTAGCTCTTGCTATTGGAGCTAATGTTGGTACTACAATTACAGCTATAATAGGTGCTATGAGCTCCAATATAGAAGGAAAACGCTTAGCTGCTGCTCACCTTATTTTTAATCTTGTTACTGGGTTTATTGCTATTATATTTATCTATCAAATTATGTACTTAGTTGATTACGCTGCTATAAAATTTGGTATCGTAAACGATAACTACACTCTTAAACTGGCAATTTTTCATACTATTTTTAATGCCTTAGGTGTACTTATAATGATACCCTTCATAAATACTCTCGTTAGATTTTTAGAAAAAACCCTTACAACAAAACCAACAGGTGATGAGATTGATTTTGATGAAGTAAAATACCTCAATAATTCTGTTTTAGAGTTTCCTGACACTGCAATGGCTGCTATTATTCGAGAAACAAAGCACCTCTATGACAATACATTTGAAATCATATGTCATGGTCTGAATTTCAAACGTAGTAAATTAGTTTCTGCTATGAACCTTGAAGAAGTCATAAAAGAAAAGTATGCAAGAAGGTATATTGATATAGATAAATTCTATCAACATAAAATCAAAAATATATACGGTGAAATCATAGATTTTTCTGCTAAAGCACAGTCAAATATGGATGCTGCTTACATTGAAGAGCTCTACAATCTAAAACTAGCCAACAGAAATCTGGTAGAAGCTGTAAAAAACACCAAACATCTTCAAAAAAACATTGTGAAATACTCCTCACATCCCAACGAGTATATAAGAAAAGAATACTTTGATATTCGTTTGAGTTTGGCTTCTTTACTAAGAAACATAAATATTATTGCTACCACCGATGAAGAAGATGTAACCCTCCTGTTACTATCAAAAGTTAGACTACACGCTAAGAAACATGATATTGTTGCCAATGGTGCTTTAGACAATCTTATACGAAATAGACTTATTACAAACGAAATGGCAACTTCACTGATGAATGACAGTGTTTATGCCTACAACATTAGCAACAAGCTTGCCAATATGGCAGAGATTTTATTTATAGATAAACACAGTGATTTAAATAAGTTCCATGATGAACTAACAATAAAACAAAACGATATAGATGAAATCTTAGAAAAAAAGGATTGAAAATGGGTGTTAAAAAATTTATACAAAGTGTGCTTGAGTCACTAAATATGAAAAACTTTGAGCTTATAGGCAAAAAAAAGTCCCTTAAAACACTTCTTCAAAAACTAAAAAAGAGAAGAGTTCAAATTTTAAGTGAGTTAGAGTTTGAGACGAATCAAGAAAAAAGAGATCTTATCAAAGAAGAGTTAAGTCTTATTACTTTTCATATTAAAAAAGGTAAAGAAAAACTTAATGAGTTGAAAAACTCTTAAGCCTTAGAGATAATAGAATAAGTTTCTGGACGTCGGTCTCGAAGAAGCCCCCAATATTCTCTTTGTTTCGCATTCTCTTTTAAATCAAATGCAGCATAAATTATTTCTTCTCTCTCACGCGAAGCTTCAGCAATTTTTGCACCCGTATAATCTGTAATAAACGAGGAACCATAAAAGGTAAGAGAACAACTCTCCCCCATTTCTTTACCGATTCTATTTGCCACAACAACAGGAACTGTATTTGTAGCAGCATGACCCATTTGAACCCTCTGCCAATGCTCTTTTGAATCAAGTCCAATCTCAGGCT
>JGI10211J34971_10002486_pt1 | contig 14998 bp, 17 predicted proteins | sample Etolagsediment_FD_34971 | JGI IMG/M metagenome (IMG submission 34971) | reverse complement strand
ATCCCCCATTTTTATAAAGAGTCCATCTAAATGCAAATAATTTTTCACCTGAAGCATCTTTAACAAGGATTTTTTTCTGTTCATCTTTTTTTAATGTTATCTCTTTTACCTCTCTGTAATCACTTGCAGCAACACTATTTAAAAAGAATACAACAAAGATGAATAGCTTAAAAATTATTTTCATTTTATATATTCTTCTATGAGTTTAAACACCCTATCACTCACTTCTACTTCTAAATCTAAGAGTGACAGAGGTAATCCAAAAGATTCAACTTTAACAAAATCTTTATAAGTTACAAGAATAGATGCAGACATGTCTCTCTTTAGCACCTCTTCCAATTCACTCTTCATAAAAGAATGGTGATCTTCAAAATAATTTTTACTTACAACTTTAGGTAAATATTCATCAAGCCTTTGAGGTCTTGCTATTGCCGTAATCAAAGACATTTTTTGAGTCGCTTTTTTGAGAGAAACTACTCTTTTAAAATCAACTCCATCTTTTAAAACAACTGCACTTTTTTCAGACCAAAGTCTTTCTCTAAAAGCACCAGAGGGAAGGCAACTCTTATTTTTACTGTTTACTTCTATTAAAATATCCAGTTTTTTTATATCATGTTTGGAGTATGCATCATCCAAAAGTATGAGTTTAACACCCATCTCTTTAGCTTTAAGTATGCCTTCTTTTCTATCTTCACTCACAATAACTACTGCGTTTGGTAACTTTCGTGCATATAGCATAGCTTCATCACCACTCATTGCAATGTCACATAAAATATTTTGCTTATCTTTAACTATATGCATACCTTGAGAATTTCGTCCATATCCACGGAGTATAACTGCCACATTCTCATACTTTGCAGCTAAGGCAGTAACTAGTGGCGTTTTACCACTACCACCTACGCTCAAATTACCAACACTTATTATTTTTACAGCGAAATCTTCGGGTGTTTTACTTTTAAAACGCAACCACATAATAAAACAGTATAACCAACTCAGTGGAAGGAGGAAAGTGGAGATTAATCTTTGGAAAATATTTGGGTTGTAGAAATACTCTTCAACCCAAAAAACAAAAGCTTTTTTCAACTTTATCTATACTCTTGTTTTAGCTATTTTTTTAATTTTATCAATTACAGTTTTAACATCTTTATCATCCATGGCAGCATATATTGGAAGAGAAAGTACTTGCTGATAAGCACGAAGTGCTACAGGAAAATCATTAACACGAAGTGAATATTTTGATTTATAATAAGTTAAAAGATGTAAAGGGATATAGTGAAGTCCGCTACCAATTCCTTCTTCTCTTAATTCAACCGCAAAGGAATCACGGTTTTTATCTATTTTTATAATATATAATGAAAAAGGATTCTCCTCATTTTCCATACTTGGAATTGTAATATGAGCAACTCCATCAAGAGCACTTGAGTACATTTTAGCAATCTCTTGCTGTCTTGCAATATTTTTATCTTGTTCTAAAATTTGCGCACGAATATAAGCTGCGTTTAGTTCACTCATAGAGTAATCATTCCCAATATCTACAACATCATATATATATTCCAAAGCATCTTCATCACGAACTATTGCATGATTTGATAGAAGTGTAGCTCTTTCCATAATCTCATCATCGTTTGTTACAAGCATACCACCATTACATACGTTCTTTTTCAAGTGTGGAGAGAAATTAAAACATGTGATATCTGCACCAGTTGATCCAATTTTTTTACCCTTATAAGATGCACCAAGAGCATCACAAGCATCTTCAACGATCTTAACGTCATATATGCCTGCCATAGCATATACTCTTGTTAAATCAACAGTAGCACCACCAATATGAGTAATGATAACTGCCTTTAATTTTTTAGACTTATTGTCTTCTAAATAATTTTCTAGTTTGTCTAAGTTAATATTGTAACTTGCCTCATCTATATCTATAAATATCGGTTCAGCATCAAAATGACGCACTACTTCCGGCACGTTTGGATGAGCATTTACAGAACATACAACTTTATCGCCGCGTTTAAGATCAAGTGCTAACATCGCTAAATGGAGTGCCGATGTACCATGTGAAGTTGCAAGTGCATAATTGGCACCTATGTAAGATGCAAATTCATCCTGAAGTTCTTGAACCTGGTTTATATCTTCAGCATCTAAAACATCACTCACATTTGAATGTGCTTCTCTTGAACTCTCATATCTACTAAATGGAACCTTCATCATACCTATCTCCTATTTTTATAAAGTTATATCTCTTGGATAATTAAAGTCATGGTTTAGCGTTCTAGAAGTTAGTTTTGCTATAACCGGCATCTTTCTCTTAAAATGATTACGAAAGATTCTTTGTAAAATCATTTCAAACATTTTTTTGTCTATTCCTTTTGCAAGGATTTCTTCTTTACTTAAACGATCTTCGACATAAAGTTTCATAGCTTCATCAAGTTGAGCATATGTATAGCCTAAATCATCTTCATCATTTTGACCATCCCACAAATCGGCAGATGGTGGTTTTTTTATGATGCTTTTACTAACACCTAAATACTCAGCAAGTTCATACACTTCACTTTTGTATAAATCACCTATAGGATTAATGGCACTTGCCAAATCACCATAAAGTGTTCCATAACCAAGCATCAATTCACTTTTATTACTTGTACCAAGGACTAAAGCATTTTCTCGAGCTGATATGTCAAATAGTGTTGACATTCTCATTCGAGATGAAAAGTTCCCCTTTCTCAAATTATCTAAATTAGGGTTTAATTCTTCATAAGCTCTAAGCATTGGTTCTATTGAGGCTGTCTCTGACCTTAGATTAAAATCGCGACACAACTCATCTGCATCATCTAATGAACTTTGAGAGGAGTATTGAGAAGGCATTTTAACACACAACAAGTCATCCTCAAAAGCTTTTTGTGCTAGAACTGCAACAACAGCAGAATCCAATCCACCACTTAAGCCAACTACAACTTTTTGAATACCAGTTTTTTTAACTTCATTTTCTAAAAAACGCTGTAGATAGTCTGATATTTGAGAATATTTACTCATAAATTTATAGAACCTTTAAAAAATATTAACAAATATGATTATAACTAAGTTTGGTAACAAATAATGCCTTAAGATTTAAAATATGAACACAAATCTAATTTTAAGTAGAAGCTTAACTAATTGGGGTTAATATATTATTATATAACACATAAGGAGTTGCTATGGCAAACTTTCATGACGCATTTGTAGCTACCATGAATGCTGAAGGTGGATATGTAAACGATCCTGATGATTCCGGTGGAGAAACCTATAAGGGTGTTTCTCGAAAACACAACAAAAAATGGAGTGGTTGGGTCACAGTAGACTTACTAAAAGAAGAGCCAGACTTTCCAAAAAATCTTGATTTAAATGAAAATTTACAAAAAGAAGTGGAAGCTTTTTATGAAGTCAATTATTGGAACAAAATTAATGGCAACGGTATTGAAGACCAAGATATTGCGAGGTCTATTTTTGATTTTGGAGTAAACGCAGGAACAAAAACCAGTGCAAAGCTGGCACAAGGTGTTGTAGATGCAAAACCGGATGGTGTTATAGGGCCGAAAACTCTCAAAAAATTAAACGCAGAAGAGAAGGAAAAATTTTTAGCACGTTTTGCTCTTGCTAAAATAGAACGTTACATTAAGATATGTGAAAAAAATGCCAGTAATCGTAAATACTTTTATGGTTGGGTACGACGTACTTTAGAACAAGCATAAAACAGTAAATCTTTCAACTAAAGATTAATGTTTGATCTCTCTTTCCCAATCAGATTGGGTGGCGACATCATAAACGCTCCATCCTTTTTCCTTAAGTACTTTTGCACTTGTAGCACTACGACTACCAGTTCGGCAATAAACAACTATCTCTTTGTCTCTTGGAAGTCTCTGAACGTTTCCTTTCATTATATCTTCAATCGGTACATTTATAGCACCAGATATATGATTTTCTTTAAACTCTTTTGGTGTTCTTACATCTACAATTACAGCACCCTTTTTCACGGCTTCTCTAGCCTTGGCTAAATCTTCATCACTAACTTTAGAACAGGCAGAGAATAACCCTGCTGTCGCTAATAACAACAATATACATATTATTTTTTTCAATACAAACCCTATATTTAAATATATGAAATATTATCACAATATCTTTAATCTTAGTATAGATTCAATTTTTACAAACAGAATAAAGTAACAAAATAGAATTAAAAAACCACATAATTAATTAATTTATTTACTTTAAGAATAAAATTATATTTTATGTTTTATTATTACCTTATGATTAGTTTTATAAATGGAATAATAAAAAGCTACTTGCAGAATAATCTAGAAAATCAAGAACTAGATGAGCTTGACTATTACTTCGATGTTCCAACAAAAGAAGCTTCTAAAAAATTTGATCGAAATACTATAAGTATTTATCTTGCAGATGTTAAAGAAAACCTTTCCTTGAGAGAAAATGGATGGGAGAGTAGTTTTACAAATACTGGTCAACTCAATAAAATTTCTCCTGCAATTATGATGGATATCTATTTTATAATAAGTGTATTTTCAAAAACTAAAGATGTAGAAACGGAACATAAACTCTTTAGTAAAATCCTTTACTCTTTATACCATCCAAACTTTGCAACTTATCTTAACGAACAAGCACCAATTTCTTTAATGCGAGAAATTTCTTGTGAATTATTTCCTCAAAAATATATTGATGAGCACCTTGGCTTGCAACTTTGGAATGCAATCGACCAAAATGTGAGACCAATAATAAGTCTAAAAGTTACTGCAGAACTTGATACAAGCACTTCAAATTCAATGACACCAGTAAAAACAAAAGAGATTAAATATACCCAGCCTTATACTAAGGTTTACAACATAACAGGAAAAGTCATCTCTATAAATAATCAAGATGATTTTCCTGTTCAAGCTACAATAGAACTTAAAAATCAAGGAGGAGAAATAATTCAAACAGTTCAAGCAAATATTCATGGGGTTTTTACCCTAAATGAAGTAGATACAGACAGTCAAACTGTAGATATTATTGCTCCAGGCTATCAAAAAACTACGATAGTCATTGAAGATATTCAAATGCAATCAACTAAACAGTTAACAATAATCTTAAATAAAGTCTAATTTAAAAGGAGATTTATATGAGTTTCAATGCCGCAGGAAAAGCACCAGGGGTGTATATACAAGAGATTGAAATGGGTGCAAAACCCATAGCAGGAGTTTCAACAAGCATTGCTGGTTTTGTAGGTGTAACAGAAAAAGGAGCCAATGCATCTGAAGCTGTTTTTATTACAAGTTGGAAAAGTTTTGAAGACACATTTGGCGGATATACTGCCACAGCACCTTACATGGCTGATGCAGTTTTTAGTTTCTTTAGCAATGGAGGTTCACANTGTTATATTGTAAGTGTTACAGATTCTTCAGCTGATTCTATTACTCCAAGTGATTATACAGGAGAAGGCCTAAGTACAAGTACAGANCCAGCAGAACCAAANGAGAGAAAAGGTTTGNCAGTTTTAGAAGCAATTGATGACATAAGTCTTATTCTNATACCAGGAGTATCTAATACTACAGTTCAGGGAGCCATGATAACACATTGTGAAAAACTGAAATATAGATTTTGTATCTTAGATGCCCCAGAAGATGCGACTATAAAAAGTGTTAAAGAACATAAAGAGAGTCTCATTTCTGAAAAAGGTTACGGTGCACTCTATTTTCCATGGATAAATGTTTTGGGTAGAAACACTCCACCTAGTGGGGCTATTGCAGGAATCTATGCACGTAGTGATAATGAACGTGGTGTACATAAGGCACCGGCAAATGAACTTTTACGTAATGTCACTAAATTGGAATTAAGTTTAACAGATGCAGACCAAGGTCCATTAAATGAAGAAAGTATTAACTGCTTGCGCTCTTTTTCAGGACGTGGTATCAGAGTTTGGGGTGCACGAACCTTAGCAAGTGACGTAACATGGAAATATATCAATGTGAGACGTCTCTTTATTTATTTGGAAAAATCAATAGATGAAGCAACACAATGGGTTGTTTTTGAACCAAATAATGAACAATTATGGGCACGTGTAACACAAACTATATCAAACTTTTTAACTAATGTATGGAGAGATGGTGCTTTAATGGGGACAAGTCCAAAAGAAGCATTTTTTGTTCAATGTGGCAGAGAAACAATGACACAAGATGATATAGACAATGGAAAATTAATTGTAAAAATTGGTGTTTCACCAACAAAACCAGCAGAATTTGTAATTTTCGAAATTGCACAATGGACTGGAAATACAAACTAATTAAAGGAAAAAAAGATGGCAGTTACAAGAAAAGATCCGTACAAAAGTTTTAGGTTTTTAGTTGAGATAGATGGGATTGTTCAAGCTGGTTTTAGTGAAGTGACTGTGCCTGAAAGTTCACAAGAACCTATTGAATACCGAGAGGGAAACAATTCGCCGACCATGCGTAAAATACCAGGAATGATTAAGTATGGTAATGTGATTTTAAAATGGGGAACAACTGACTCTATGGAACTTTATTCATGGCGAAAGGAAGTAGAAGACGGACAAAGTTCAAGCGCTCGTAAGAACATGGCAGTTATTGTACTCAATGAACTAGGTGAATCAACTGCAAGATGGGAGTTTAGCGAGGCTTGGCCAACAAAATATGATGCTGCTGATTTAAAAGCATCCGGTAATGAAATCGCAATCGAAACACTTGAAATTGCCCATGAAGGCATGAGAAGAGTAAGTTAATGGCACTACAAACTGAATTTGAATTTACTCTGCCAAAAGGCTATATTGATAATGAAGGTAATTTACATAAACAAGGTGTTATGCACTTAGCGACCGCAAAAGATGAAATCTTACCTCAAAAAGATCCAAGAGTGCAAAGTAATCCAGCCTATTTATCTGTTATATTGCTATCAAGAGTTGTTACAAAACTAGGGACTTTATCGGATGTGACTCCTCAAATAATTGAAGATTTGTTTCTCCCAGATCTTGCCTATTTACAAGAGTTGTATCAGCGTGTTAATAATGATGATGTTCTTTTTAAGGTGAAGTGTCCTCATTGTGAAGAAGAAGTCGAGGTGAATTTTTCGCTCCCAAAGAGTTAAAAAGCTATCCTTTAGAAAATATCTACAATGAGGTAGCTTTTATATCTTACCATTTTAATTGGAGTTCTGAAGAAGTTTTAAGTATGCCACATTGGGAACGAAGAAAGTGGTGTGAAGAAATTAGCAAGATTAATCAAAAATCTAGCCAACAAGAAAGTAGGATATCTTTATGACAAGTCGATCAATTCTCATCTTGCCAGCACATAAAAACATAAGAACTTTAAACTCTAGTACTTTAGAGTTTTCTCATGCTATTATGAAAAAACTATCTCAACACAAAGTAGTACGTGTTGCTTCACCTCTACTTGTTGAGAATAAATCAAAACAAAATGCTACTGTTTATATTAACAATGACAATAGAAAACAAAAAAATGAAATTACAATAAATAATCAGCTTACTCAAAAATTCAATACAAATGTAGATGCTCAATATAATTTATTATTAAATACAGCAAAGCAGATTATGAATAAAACTTTTTTAAAAAAGGATAATAATGTAATTAATTCTCATACATCTCTTCACAATATACAAAATAAAGAAACATTAAATAGTGACAAACAGAAACCTTTAATCAATAATATGAAACAAACTTTTTATTCTCTAAATAAAGAAACTAATATATTTAAGTCTCACACACAAAAAAGTACAATACAGCAAAATAACTTACTATCAAAAACTGTACAAAATCTTATATATAAATCAGAAAATAAGCTAGAAATACGTTTACAAAATATAGAAACTCAAATTCAACACCTGACTAAAGATATTATAACAACAGAAACGAAAAAGTTTTCTGCTCCGCAAATAAAGCAGATCAATAATAAAAATGAACTTACAAACTTAAGTCAAAAAGTCTATACGCTTGTATTAAAAAAATTCAAAAATGAACAGAGACGAAAAGGAAATTTATATGCCTAAGCTACCTATTCTTAATTATCGTTATCTCGTTGAAATATCAGGCTTAATTGTTGCAGGGTTTTCAGAAGTTTCTGGACTTGAACAAGAGATTGAAACAGAAGAGTTTCAAGAAGGTGGTTCCGACTTTATACACCATTTTCCCAAGGCTATTAAACACTCTAACCTTGTGCTAAAACGGGGATTAAGTACTTCAGATGAACTTAGAAAATGGTATCAAGAGGTACTAAAGGCCATTAAGTATGGTTCAGCAATTCCAAAAAGCTCTATAGTTTATATTACTATTCTTGGACCAAATGGAGAGGCTAGTACTCGCTTTTCCATTAAAGAAGCTTACCCTATTAAGTGGAGTGGACCACACTTAAACGCAAGTGGTTCTGAAGTAGCTATTGAAACACTTGAACTTGTACATGAAGGATTGGAAATAAAATGAGTTTATTAAAAGCAAAATTTACAATTATCGCTGGAAGCAATGCAGACAAAGAGATTCAACTTCAGTACAATCCTTCCCAATACGCAGTAGAAGATAGCAATGAGTTTAGTGAAAAAAAACTTATGGGATTAAAAGGTGTTATTCATCAATTTACGGGCACTAAAAAATCTGATTTAAGCCTTGATTTAATGTTTGATTCCACCTCTTTGGGTAAAGATGTCCGCGAGTTAATCAAACCTCTAGAATTACTTGTCAACATAGATAATGAGCTTCATGCTCCCCCACCCTGTAATTTTAGTTGGGGAAGTTTTAGTTTTAAAGGCATTGTATCTTCTTTAAAAAAAGATTTTACTTACTTTTATCACAATGGTATTCCCGCACGTGTGAAAATCACATTAACACTCAAACCTTACGATACAGTAGAACATACACAAGCACTTCTTGACTTGCACTCTTCAGATATCAGTAAAGAACGTATCTTAAATGAAGGTGATTCTATTTTCCTAATGAGTCGCAGAGAGTACAATCATTCATCTTCTTGGAGGCTTATTGCCCAAGAAAACAATATTGATAATCCTCTACTCATACCAAGTGGCAGTAAGTTACTTATTCCATCAAAGGGAAATGATGAGTAAGTTATTACAAAAGTATAATCATTACCTTGCTCCTGAAGCTATAATCAAAATCAATGGTCATAAGCTCTCTGAGTACTCTTTATTTTTTAATGATTTAAAAGTCGATATGACACTCGATGGTACAGATATTTTCACTTTCACCCTATCTGATGCTATTAATTTAGAATTTGAGCCCAAACATCCTGAACTTTTTAATTCAGGCAATGAAGTTGAAATTTTTATTGGCTACGCTAATAATACAAACAGCAATGAGCCCTTGCCTCTTCTTTTTAAAGGAATAATATCAACAATTAATTGGTATTTTAGTGAAAATAATTATCTTGATATTACAATTGAAGGTAAAGATTATAGTTTTTTACTCATGAAACATAAATCTAGTCAAGATGGTAAACAGTTAAATTGGGACAATACAACACATAGTAGTATTATTGAAAAACTCATCAAACAAACCTATAACAATAACTTTACAACCATTAATATTGAGGATTCAAAGCAAGTATATAATCAAGTAAAATATAAAGAAACTGATGATTATGCATTTTTTAGTCGACTTGCAAAAAAAAGTGGATTTGAATTTTTTATCCAAAAAAATGAATTTTATTTTAGAAAATTTCAAGATATAAAAAGTGATGAAATCACACTCTCTTATGGTATTGAAATACTCTCTTTTGCTCCAGAACTCAATATTGACAAACATGTTACTAAGGTGAAAGTATTTGCAGCTGAGTTTCAAGCAGGTAAAGACAAAATTATTGGTGAAGCTCCTAAACTTTTATCTAATATGAGAGAATCTCAAAGTATTAAAGAAATACTTAAAAGCATCAGTAATATTGAGTATGAAATGATTGCTAATGTGGATAGTGTCGAAGAAGCAGATAATCTAGCACAACTGAAATTTGATGAATTAAACTCAAACCTCATTAAAGCAGAGCTGAGATGTATAGGTATTCCTGAATTAAAACCAGGTATTAGTATAAAACTTAAGGGTCTTGGAGAACGTTTTAGTACATATTACTATATAACAAAGGCAGTACATAACTTTAATGAACAAGGATATGAAGTGACATTAAATTTAACCAGTAGTGCTAAACAATAAGGGAGGTGAACTTATGATATTTACAGAACAAGATATAGAAAATGCTACACAGCCTCTAACCACGGCATTGATTACAGACAATGTCGATCCAGACGGTAAGAATCGTCTCAAAGTCCAATATCCATGGGACAGTGACACAAATGAATCTTATTGGGCAAGAGTACTAACCTTTATGTCGGGAGATGACTTTGGAAGTCATTTTGTACCTGAAATTGGGGATGAAGTTTTAGTCTCTTTTTTAAATGGTGATCTTGAAAGTCCTGTAATAATGGGTTCTTTATGGAATAACGAAAGAACACCTCCTTATGAAAATACAGATGAAAATAATATACGCGCCATAAAGTCTAGAAGTGGACATGAGCTAGTTTTTGATGATACTCAAGATAAAACAAATTTAAAGCTCAAAAGTGCTCAAGGACATCAAATCATACTAGATGATGAAAATGAAAAAATTACCATTGAAGATAGCAAAGGAAATTATATTTGCCTAGATGCTACAGCAAAGGAAATTACTATCGAAAGTAGTATGGATGTCAAAGTAAACGCTTCTGGAAATATAGAAATAAAAAGTGGCGCCAATATCACAATAGAGGCCGGAGGTGTTTTAACACTTTCAGGTTCAATGGTAAAGATAAACTAATGGGACAAGCAGCAGCAAGATTGGGAGACAACACTTCACATGGTACACCACTAGCTTCTGGGCCAGGGAGTCCAAATGTTTTGATTGGAGGTATGCCCGCATGGCGCGTGGGTATTGATATGCATTCTTGCCCTTTGGTTACAGGAACTGTTCCTCACGTAGGAGGGGTAGTCTCCATAGGAAGCACTACTGTTTTCATTAATGGCTCTCCTGCTGCACGTATGGGAGATAAGATTATGGAAGCTGGAGCACCTAACAGTATTGTTTCTGGTGAAACAACAGTTTTAATAGGATAAGACAATGAATAAATTATTTTTAGGAACAGGAATCAAATTTCCATTTAGTATAAGTGAAAAAAACAAACTTACACTTGTTTCAAATGATGATGATATAAAAGAAGCAATCAAAATTATTTTAAACACTGCTCCCGGTGAAAGAGTAATGCGACCTGATTTTGGATGTGGTATCAACAATTATGTATTTTCGGTAATTAATACAAGTAATCTTCTCAACATTGAAAATGAAATTAAACGGGCTTTAGTTTTATATGAGCCAAGAATTTTAGTAGAAGATGTATTAATCTCTACAGAAAATAGTGAGCAGGGATATTTGAATATAACTATCCATTATTTAGTGAAAAGTACAAACGCAAGACAAAATACAGTTTATCCCTTTTATCTCAGAGAGAAAGGTTAATCATGAAAACACCTTATATTAATAAACAAACAAAACAACAATTATTGCAAAAAATAGAAGAGCTAGGTAAAAACTTCCTTCCCAAATGGAAACCTTCTGAAGATGAGCCAGGTTGGGCAATTGCGCAAACTTTTACAGATATGCATACTGCTATAGATACCGAACTAAACCGAGTGCCAGAAAAGTTATTTTTATCGTATTTGAATCATTTAGGTTTTACACAGGCCCCACCTCTTAGTGCAAAAGCTCCAATAACATTTATTTTAAATAAAAAATTTAATGGAAATGTACTTATAGCACAAAAGACAGAAGTACAAACAGAAGATAAAGTCTCTTTTGAAGTAGAGAATAATTTTACAGCACAATCATCGAAACTTACTTCTCTCATCTATACAGATAGTATTAATAATAATATTGCAGATATTTCAGAACAAATGCTTCAACAAGAAACTTTTACATTATTTGAAGAAAAGCAAACTTTTCAATATCTCTATTTTGGGGATGATAATTTATTTAATTTTCATAGTGTAAATGGAGATAATAACGCATATATAAATCTCGTTGTTAGTAATATAGAAACATATAGATGGCAATACTGGGGAAAAAGTAAGACTTCAAAAGAAGCAGGATGGATTGATTTTCTTTTAGATAAAAAACATCTCAATAAACAAGAAATTTATCTAACGCTTCAAAAAGAAATAAATGGTATTACAAGCTACTGGATACGTGCCATTTTAAGTCCACCTACAAAAGAACAAGTGAGTGATTATAAAATTGGCTGTAAAATTCGTTCAGGTATTGATGCCTTGTACTACAATACACAACCTATTCGTCCAGAGAAAACAATTTATCCTTTTGGTTTAAAGCCACAAGAACAAGATACATTTTATCTTGCATCAAATGAAGCTTTTTGCAAAAAAGGTGCTCTTTGTGGAATTTCCATGTCTCAAACTAGCTGTATACTTCAAGATGATGGTAATGTACTTTTAAAATCTCACAAACATCTGTACACAAGTTATAGTGGCTTAGTATCATTTCAATATTTTAATGGTAAAGCTTGGAAAAATCTCATCATAAAACCAGAAATTAAAAACGCAGAGTGGATTAGCAATGGTGTAAATGTTAGTTTTATTATTCCTCAAGATCTTCAAAAAGTCACTGTTAATGGAGACGATAATTTTTGGATACGACTGCAATTAATTAGTAGTAATTTTGGGCATTACTATTACGATAATGACCGGATAAAAGAAGATTTTCATGCTCCTTCTTTTACAAATCTAGATATTTATATTGATTCAACTGCAAGACAGACACTATATGTTTTCCGAGAAGCATATAATACCTATACAAATATGCTAGAAAACACTCATGAAGAACCATATACTTGGTTAGAAGAAAGCCATAATAATACTCTTTATTTAGGTTTTGACAAACCTTTTAGTGATGGTCTTATATCTATGCTGATGAGTCTTGAATATAATCCCAATGTATACTATTTAAGTAACTACTCTGTTTACACCGATGATGGTTGGCATAACCTTGTCGTAAAAGATGATAGTTATGGCTTAATGAAAAGCGGTATATGCAGTTTTGCACTTACAAATAAGCAGCAAATTTTAGAAAAATTTTCTTATGAACGCTATTGGCTAAGAATCGAATTTATTACTACAGATAAAAGCTTACTACAGCCTATTAAATTAAATGGTATTTACCTCAATAGTGTTATGGCAACACAGACTAAAAGTATTGAGAAAAAGCATCTTGGCATAAGTGATGGCTCAGTTTTTCAAAGCTTTAAACTAGAAAACTCTCCTGTTATAAATGTGAGAATTTGGATAAAAGAAGAGTATATACCAAATGACGCGCCTTATTATACAGATGAATTTAACGAAGGGTATTGGGTAGAGTGGAAAGAGGTAAAAAACTTCAGTACACAAACCTGTGATAAAAGGGTCTATTGTGTAAACTCACATAGTGGCATCATTAAGTTTGCAGATATTAAAACAGGTAGAATCCCACCAATTTCCAAAGATTCCATTTTAGTAAGTTATCAACTCAGTGAAGGTGCTAAAGGCAATGTAGGCAAAGATTGCATTACAAAACTTAACAGTTCCATCGCTTATGTAGAGAAAATCAACAATTTTGAAAGTGCTTCTGGCGGAGCAAATGAGCAGAGTATCGAATCTCTCATAAACGCAGCTCCTAAACAGATTCGTCATCATTACAAAGCAGTTACACAGGATGATTTTGAGTCACTTGTTTATGAAGCATCAAGCAATATTGCAAAAAATAATGTGCACACAAGTGCAGGCATTGTCAACATCTCAATCATTCCCTTTGATAAGGCAAAAAAACCACTAGCTTCACAAGACTTAAAAGAATTAACACATCAATATATTAAAAAACGTACTTCTGCAACTATAAAAATCTTTGTTGAGGAACCACAATATGTACCTATTAACTTGGAGTTACATATTATCGTAGAAGATTGGAATCTCATAAGTACCTTAAAAAATTCTCTACACCAGAAAATAGATACATTTTTACATCCACTTACTGGTGGATTATCTAATCAAGGGTGGTCTTTTGGAGAGGTGCCTACTCTTACCAATATTTTCAATCTTCTTCATAATACAGAAGGTATTGCTTATATTAAAAGCGCAGAAGTACGGATGAATAATGAAATTCTTTACGATATAAATGGACAAAAACAATTAGAAATCAATAAAGAAATTATGATTTTTAGTGGTCAACATACTATTAATATTGAAACAAGGAGTGAGTAATGGGAATAGATATTCCAAACTTAGACAAACATACCTTTGATACTCTACTTGAAGATGCTATAAGTAAACTGCCTTCTCGTGCACCAGCATGGACAGACTATAATCTTTCTGATCCGGGGATTACACTTATTGAACTTTTTGCATGGCTGAATGATATTAATTCGTATCGTTTAAATCGCATAAGCAATGAACACCAAGAAGCATTCTTAAAGATAGTAAATTCCAATATTGAAGAAAACATAGCTGCCAAAGTACTCCTTAGTTTTACTTCAGGACATGATATAGCACGCTACAACAAAGATAATTTCATAGAACTTTTAAGTCCTAAAAAAGTTGTTTCTGTTCCTAAAGGCACAGTAGCATACCAGCAAAATATACGCTTTGTTACGCAAGATGACTTTTTGCTATATCCAATTGATTTTGAAATTATTTCCATAACTTCTAAAGAGTACGGCAAAGAAAAAGAGTTACCTCAGCAAAATTTTTATCCTTTTGCAAAAACTTATGAAAACCAATTTTATTTCATAATACACTTAAGTCACCTCGTATCTGAAACTTTTTCTTTTTACGTTGATGTGCAAAAATATTCAGATGAAATTATTGAACAAGAAGTTTTAGATGAAATTTTAGAATGGTTCTATTTTGATGATGAAAATAAAAAATGG
>JGI10211J34971_10002484_pt1 | contig 15007 bp, 15 predicted proteins | sample Etolagsediment_FD_34971 | JGI IMG/M metagenome (IMG submission 34971) | reverse complement strand
TATATCGTTTCGTATTACCTACGGGTAGGACTTCAACTCATAGCCTTATATATCAAAAAGTATACTAAAGCTATGAATGTATTAGTTTTTAGAGATGCCCTTAAGAGGCTATATGTGCCCCATAATTTTATCTAGAGTATATTGCATATCTTCGTCTAGTTTCATTTTGTCCATCATCCAGTTTATATAGCCCATATCTTTATCACAGACATCTTCTATCTTTTCCCCTTTATATTTACCAAAATTGAATGTTTCTATCTCAACTGGTGTTTGAGTTAGTTCATTAAGTTTAATCATTGGATTAATGCCTGGAAATGATTCTTTTACTTTAGCTACAAGTTTAGATAAAAACAATTTCATCACTAGTACATCACCTATAGCATCATGTGCTTTTATTACTATGTCGTATTTTTGTGCTTCATTTTCTTCTAATTTATATAATTCCTGTGAATATCTATAGTATTGAAGTCTATGGTATGGTGAGTCTTTAAAAAGATGCTTTGCACATCTTAGTGTGTCTATTGTTTTAGTTTGATTTACAAAGCCTTCTTTTTCAAGCATACCAAGATCAAAAGGTAGATTGTGTGCTATTAAGAAATTTTCTTGATTATTTAGTTCTTGAAGTTTAGCATAAAACTTACTTTGTAAAAATGCTGGTTTATTTTCTATTTTATCTGGAGTTATTCCATGTACTTCCATAGCTTCTACAGGTATTTCTAGATCTGTACCACATAACTCATCAAATTTTTCTACATTACCCTTAGGATCAACTATCATTGCTCCTACTTGAATGATTCTATCGTGTTCACCTACACCTGTAGTCTCTGTATCAAATAGTATGTATTTTGCCATTGGAGTGTCCTTAAAATATTTTTAGGTATAATACAAAAAAATAGATAAATAGTAGGATATATAATAGTATGGTACAAACAATAGGTTTAAAAAAAGCATTCGGTGCAAGAGTATTATTTCAAGATATAAATTTAAAGCTTGATACGGGTAAAAGATATGGTCTTATTGGTGCAAATGGTGCTGGTAAATCAACATTTTTAAAGATGTTAACTGGAGAAGAAGATATTACAGAAGGTGAAGTACAATTTGCTGGTGGTAAAAAAGTTGGGACATTAAGTCAAAATCAATTTGCATTTGAAGAGTTTACATTATTTGATACGGTACTTATGGGAAATAAGAGGCTGTATGATGCGATTAAAGAAAAAGAAGCTCTTTATATGGAAGAGTATACAGATGAGATTGGAGAGAAACTAGGTGAATTAGAAATAGTTTGTGTAGAAGAGGATCCAACATATGAATATGATGTAAAAGTTACTAAAATACTTGAATCTTTAGGATTCCCGTCAACACAACATCAAGATCTTATGTCAACTGTAACTGGTGGTGATAAAATTAAGGTTTTATTAGCACAGGTTTTATACCCAAAGCCAGATATTTTATTCTTAGATGAGCCTACAAACAACCTTGATATTGAAACTATCGCTTGGTTAGAAAATCAATTAAAACACCATGATGGTACGATGGTAGTTATCTCACATGATAGACACTTCTTAAATGCAGTATGTACAAATATCTTAGATGTAGATTTTAAACAAATTAGAGAATTTACTGGAAACTATGATGATTGGTATATTGCTTCAACTGTTATTGCTAAACAACATGATGCTGATAGAAATAAAAAGCTAAAAGAAAAAGCTGAATTAGAGGATTTTGTAAGAAGATTTTCTGCAAATGCATCTAAGGCTAAGCAAGCTACGTCAAGACAAAAGCAATTAGAGAAACTTGATATTGATGCTATTAAAGTAAGTAGTAGAAGAGACCCATCAATTGTATTTAAACAAGAAAAACCAATCTCAAAAGAGATCTTAGAGATTAAAAATATATCTAAATCATATGATGGTGAAGTTGTCTTAAACGATGTATCTTTTATGATGGAAAGAGGGGATAAAATTGCTCTAATTGGATCAAATGGTGCTGGTAAGACTACACTATGTGAGATTTTAATGGAAAATATTAAACCAGATGCTGGTGAAGTAAAATGGGGTGCTACTGCACAAGTTAGTTATTTCCCGCAAAATACTACAGAGTTAATTAAAGGTGATATTACACTATATAACTGGCTTAGAGATTTTGATAGAGATGCTGATATTGGTGAGATTAGAAATTGTCTTGGTAGAATGCTATTTAATGGTGATGAGCAGGAGAAATCAGTAGTTAATTGTTCAGGTGGTGAAAAACACAGAATGATGCTAAGTAAGATTATGCTTGAAAAAAGAAACTTCTTAGTTTTAGATGAGCCTACAAACCACTTGGATCTTGAAGCAATTATTGCAATGGGAGAATCACTAAGAAATTACGAAGGTCACTGTATAGTTGTGTCACACGATAGAGAGTTATTAGATGCTTATGCAAATAGAATTATAGAGATTCAAGAAGATGGTTCTATTGTAGATTTCTCTGGTAGTTATGAAGAATACCTAGAGAGTAAAGAAGCTAAATAAGATATGGAGTTTTCAAATGATCAATTAATGCAAGAAGATTTAAAATATATATTTCACCCTTGTACTCAAATGAAAGATCATGAAAAACTCCCTTTAATACCTATACAAAAAGGTAAAAAAGCATATATTTATGATTATAATGGCAATAAATATCTAGATTGTATTAGTTCATGGTGGGTTAATTTATTTGGTCATAGTAATAAATATATCAATCAAAAATTATCAAATCAAGCAAATACTTTAGAACATACTATTTTTGCAGGATTTACACATAAGCCAGCTATTGACTTAGCTAGAAGATTAGTTGATCTTACTCCTAAAAATCTAGAAAAAGTATTTTTTGCAGATAATGGTTCTAGTGCAGTTGAAATATCGTTAAAAATGGCTTTTCAGTACTTTAAAAATAAAGGTGAATCAAGACCTATTTTTGTTTCACTTGAAAATAGCTATCATGGTGAGACAATGGGTGCATTAGCAGTAAGTGATACAGGTCTATATAAAGATATCTATACTGATATATTACTTGAAACTATACAAGCTAAATCACCAGCCCTTGTAGATGAAGATGAAGCTATAGAACATATGCAAAAAGTTCTAGAAGAAAATAATGGTAAAGTTTCATCTGTAATAGTTGAACCACTTGTACAATGTGCTGGATCTATGAAAATGTATAAGCCATCATATCTTACAAGATTAAGAGCCTTATGTGATAAATATGGTGTATTTTTAATAGCAGATGAAGTTGCTGTAGGGTTTGGACGAACTGGAACAATGTTTGCTTGTGAACAAGCTAACATCTCTCCAGACTTTTTATGTCTATCAAAAGGTATTACAGCTGGATATTTACCACTTTCTGTAGTATTATTCTCAAATGATACTTATAATGCATTTTATTGTGATTATAACGAAGGTAAGTCATTTTTAGATTCACACTCATATACTGGAAATGCTTTAGCTTGCGCAGTTGCAAATGCTACACTTGATATATTTGAAAATAAAAATATTATAGAAAAAAATAAAGATAAAATAGAATATATAGAAAAATTAACTCAAAAATTCAAATTGCTTGATAATGTACTAGAAGTGCGACAAACTGGTATGATATGTGCTATTGAATTAAAAGGATATAGTGCCCAAGAGAGAATAGGGCTAAAAATATTCCAAAAAGCCTTAAAGCAAGGTGTATATATAAGACCTTTAGGTCATGTGATATACTTTATGCCCCCTTATATCTTTACAAAAAAGCAGATAAAAAAGATGATTGATACAACTTATAAAATTGTATCAACTCTTTAAAATTTTATAGTTTAGATATAAATAGTATCTAATATCCCATCTACAAATTCATCTGGACTAAATGGTATTAAGTCTTCAGCTTTTTCACCAACTCCTATATAAAATATAGGTAATTCAAGCTGGTTTGATATTGTAAACAATGCTCCACCTCGTGCAGTTCCATCAAGTTTTGTAACGATTATACCATCAATACCTACCATCTTATGAAATGCTTTGGCTTGAGACACAGCTGAAGCACCTTGTGTACCATCTAGTATCATTAATTTTTGATGTGGCGCACCTTCTTTAGCTTTATTACATACTTTTACAATTTTTTCTAATTCTTTGTTTAGATTTACTTGTGTTTGTAGTCTACCTGCAGTGTCTATTATTACATGATCAATACCTTTAGCAACTGCTGAGCTAATAGTATCATATGCAACTGCACTTGAATCATGACCTTGTTTTGTTTTAATAATAGGCACATCTAATTTATTTGCCCATGTTGATAACTGTTCAATAGCTGCAGCTCTAAATGTATCGCCAGCACCTAACAATACTGTTGATCCATTTGCTTTATACATATTTGCTAACTTTGCAATTGTCGTAGTCTTACCAGCACCATTTACTCCAATGATAAGCTCTACAAATGGTTTTGGCATATTTGATGTGTCAACTTCAGGAGCATGTTCAAAAAGCATTACAAGTCTATGTCGAAGTTCTGCTCGTTTAATTTGATCAGGAAGTCCATCCATGGCTTTTTCTATAATCTCATACTCTATGTCAGATTCAATTAACATCTCTTCTATAGCATCAAAGTCAATTTTTTCTTGTTTTTTAGGTACGATTGCTTTAAAACTATCAAATGTTTTTGAAAATGCTTTGTTAAAGATACCTTTTGATTCATCTTTAGATTGCTTATCTTCTTGTACTATTTCTTCTTTTTTTCTTTTAAAAATACCAAACATTTATTATTATCCTATTCTTTCAGAGCTCTTTTAATATCAGATGCAAGCATCTCTTCAGGTACCATACCTACATACTTTTGTACTATCTTCCCATTTGAATTTAATAAAAACATTGTTGGGATACTTTTTATATTATCAATAGTTTTGGCAAATTTTTGTACATCTTGATTATTTGCTACTGGATATTTTATTTTATATTGATCAATGAAAGCTTTTACTTCATCTTTTGATTTATTTTCTTCTAATAGTAGTCCTATGATTTCAAATTGATCTTTATATGTTTCTCTTATGTTATTTAAATGAGGAATTTCAGCTTTACAAGGTGGGCACCAAGTGGCAAAAAAGTCTAATAGTATAACTTTACCATCTTGTCCACTAATGTTCCAAATGTTTTGCTCTTTTATGATTGTAATTGTTTTACCATCATTAGTTTTAAGTATAAAATTTGTATCTATAATGCTAGGTATCTCTTCTGTAGTAGACACTATGATTTGTTCTTGTGAATTTTTATTGTCATCTTTAGAGCCACAAGCTATAAATAGTACACTAGATAGTAGAAGTACAAAAGCTAATTTTATTTTCAAACTATACCTTTTATTTAATTAATTTACTAATATCGTCATGTAGTTGCTTTTGTGATACCATACCCACATATTCTTTTACAAAAAGACCATTGCTATCAAAAAGAATCATAAAGGGGATTGATCCCATTGGATTTAATGAGCTTAACCCCATAAAGATATCATTATTTGCTTGACCGCTTGTAACTGGATATTTAATATCATATTCTTTAATAAATGCTGATAGTTTTTCCGATGAATTTTTACTACCATCTCTATTACCAATATCTAAAGCTAAAATTTCAAACTTATTTTTAAACTCTTCTCTAATTGTATTTAAATGAGGTATTTCTCTTTTACAAGGGGGACACCATGTGCCAAAAAAGTCTAAAAGTATTACTTTGTTTTTATAACCTTGAAAATTCCATTTTTGATTTGTAATTTTAATTTCAATTGTTTTGTTGTCGTGTGTTTTAAGATTAAATATAATGTCATTTGATTTTTCACTAGCGAAAGCTGTGATAGTCAATAGTGATATAGTTATTATTTTTAAAAATAAAGTTTTCATTTATAAATCCTTTAGTTAGTTTGGTATAAAATATTAACTGGTATTATACCAAGCGAGACTTAAAGGATTTAAAGTCAAAAATAAATTTAGACAAGATTGTCTTAAAAAATTAAAATATAATAATAGATTAACAAAATTTGCTAAAGATAAAAAAATTTGTTTAGAAATACTTAAACAAATTAGATATATAAAACCTAAAAATATATTACTATACATACCTATGGATATAGAGGTAAATATCTTACCTCTTATTAATATACTAAGAAAAGAAACTAATATTAATGTATATGTACCCTATATGACAGGAAAAAGCTTTAGACCAGTGAAATATAGATTGCCATTAAAGGTGCGAAAATTTAATATAAAAGAACCAAATAACTCTTTTTTAAAAGTTAAGCTTGATATGGCAGTAGTTCCTGTAGTAGGAATTGATAGATTAAATAAACGAATAGGATTTGGTAAGGGTATGTATGATAGATATTATGCAAGCTTAAAAGAAAAGCCTTATACAATATTTACACAAAGAACACTATGTAAAACTAGTCTAATTTTATCTGATGCATATGATATTCAAGCAGATTATATTATAACAAATTAAGACGTATCTACACTTTTATACAAGGATGTAAATATGCCAATAGAAACAATTATATTAACAACACTAGCTGCTATTATAGCATCAGCAGTTAGTTTTTATATAGCAAAAAAATTAAATGATGCGAAGTTTAATATTTATATTGAACAAGCTAAGGCGAAAGCTATTGCAATTGAACATGAAGCAAAAGCTTTATTGAAAGATGCACAGCTAAAAGCAAAACAAGAGTATGAAAAAGAGTTCAAGCAAACACAAAAAGAATATGACAATAAGTTATATAGTGTAAAAAAGAAAGAGAAAGAGTTGGAAAACTATAGACTTGAAGCAAAAGCTTTAAGGGATGGTCTAAAATTAAAAGATAAAACCTATAAAGATAAGGTTAATAAAGTTATTAGTGTACTTGAAAATGCAAGTGGACTTACACAAGATGAAGCAAAAGACTTAATGATTAAAAAAGTTAAAGATGAAAGTCGTGCTAAAGTAGCATCAATTTTTAGAAAAGAGTATAAGCAAGCACAGAAAAAGCAAAAAGTTCAAGTAGCTAATATCTTAGCACAAGCTACAACACGCTTTGCAGGTGAGTTTGCAGCTGAAAGATTAACAAACCAAGTATCTTTACCTGATGCAGAGACTAAAGGTAAGATTATTGGTAAAGAGGGTCGAAATATTAAAGCACTAGAGTTTACTCTAGGTGTTGATATTATTATAGATGATACTCCTGACTATATTACTATTAGTAGTTTTAACCTTTATAGAAGAGCAATTGCAACTAGAACAATTGAATTGCTAATTTCTGATGGAAGAATTCAACCAACAAAAATAGAAAATATTTACAATCAAGTAAAAAATGAATTTGAATCAAATATTTTACAAGAGGGTGAAGATACTATATATGAGTTAGGAATCAAAAATATGCATCCTGAACTTTTAGCTTTAGTTGGTCGATTAAGATATAGAGCAAGTTATGGACAAAATGCATTAGCTCATACTCTTGAAGTAGCAAATCTTGCTGGATTAATAGCATCACAACTTGGTGGCGATCCTATATTAGCCAGAAGAGCTGGAATGATGCATGATATAGGAAAGTCATTGACACATGAAGTAACAGGTAGTCATGTTGATATTGGTGCTGATCTTTGTAAAAAATATGATGAACCAGATGAAGTGATAAATGCTATATATGCGCACCATGGACATGAAGATGCAAAATCGATAGAAGCGGCTGCTGTTTGTGCAGCTGATGCTTTAAGTGCAGCTAGACCAGGGGCAAGAAGAGAGGTGCTTGAGAGTTTTCTAAAAAGAGTAGAAGAAATTGAAAGTATTTGTGTGAGTAAAATAGGTGTAATGAATGCTTATGCTATTAATGCAGGTAGAGAAGTAAGAGTGATTGTAAAAGCTCAGTTGGTAAATGATGATGAATCTGTTTTATTAGCATCTGAAATTGCTAGTGAAATTGAAGATAAAGTTCAATACCCAGGTGAGATACAAGTAAATGTAATTAGAGAGCTTAGAGCAACAAGCTACGCAAGATAAAGGAAAAAGATGGCAAAAAAACAAAAACCAATTACAAAAATTATTGCAGGTAAATATAAAGGTAAGACTTTAAAGCTTCCTGATTTAGATGTAACAAGAAGTTCAAAATCAATATTAAAAGAGTCGTTTTTTAATGTAGTTCAATATGATGTTATAGATACTATATTTATTGAAGCATTTGGTGGAAGTGGTTCTATTGGTTTAGAAGCAATTAGCAGAGGTGCTAAACAAGCATACTTTATAGAAATAGATAATAAATCATATAGGGTTTTACAAGATAATTGTGCACAAGTTGAGCCAGAGTCATGTACGACGCTATTTGGTGATACATTTGAAAAACTACCACAAGTATTAACTCAAAATAAAAATAATCCATCAGATATAATTTTATATATAGATCCTCCTTTTGATTTTAGAGATAATATGGAAGATATTTATGCAGATTGTTTTGATATGGTTGAAGCAATTGAAAATACAAATGTATCATTAGTAACATTTGAATATGCAACAGGACTAGAGATGCCTCATACACTTGGTAAATTTAAACTATATAAAACTAAAAAATTTGGTAAGAGTTCACTGTCTTATTACACTCAAGAGCAATAAATAATGAAACTGTATAGATTTTCAGTATATCTACTTATATTTACTATATTATTAGTATTTATATTGCCATATATCTATACAGTATCACCATATCACCTTGATCCATCAAGTATATTAGTTGCCCCATCATTAGAACATATAATGGGTACAGATAGACTCGGAAGAGATATTTTTGCAAGAATCTTACAAGGTGGTCAAACATCTTTGATTATAGGCTTTTTAAGTGCATTGATATCATCTTTGATAGGATTATTTATAGGGATAAATGCAGGATTTTTTAGAGGAAAAGTTGATAAAGTAACTACAATTGTCATAGACTTATTTTTAACATTTCCAACATTCTTTTTGCTTCTAGCTTTAATCTCTTATATGAATGCATCTATATGGATTCTAATAATTGTACTTTCAATTACAGGCTGGATGGGTATGGCTAGGCTTATTAGAAGTGAAGCCTTTTCTATTACAAATAAACCATTTATAAAGATACTAAAGCTTGCTAATGTAAGTACAATAAAAATCATTTTTAAATATTATGCACCACTATTAGCTCCAATATTTTTAATATCATTTACATTTGGTGTAGGTGGAGCTATATTAGCAGAATCTGGGCTTAGTTTCTTAGGACTTGGAATAAATCCTCCACAGATGAGCTGGGGTAGTCTTCTAAGTGGTGGTAAGGAAGTGATGGATATAGCATGGTGGGTAAGTTTCTTTCCTGGTTTATTTATATTTATAATCACATTTACACTTATGCAAATAGCTGATTTTCTACAAGCAAAAGCAAATACAAAAGAGATTAATTAGCCCAAATTAGATACAATCACGAAAATTATTTAAGGACAATTAGTATGGCAATCTATACATGTGGACATAAGATACCAGATAGTGATTCTATCATTGGTGCAATAGCAATGGCTTATTTACAAGAAAAGCTTGGTAATGAATCAATTGCAGTAAGACAAGGTGATATTAATCCAGAATCACAATATATATTAGACAAGTTTAATCTTGAAGCTCCAGTATTTAAAGACTCTTTTGCCAGTGAAGATATATTTTTAGTTGATTTTAATAACTATACAGAAGCTCCTGAAGATCTAAAAGAAGCAAATATTGTTGGTATTGCTGATCATCATAAACTAGGTGGTCTTGTAACTGCTGGTCCTTTAGATGTATGGATTAGAGCTGTAGGGTGTTCAAACACTGTAATTAAAGAGATGTTTGATTATTATGAAGTTGAAATTCCAAAAGATATTGCAGGTGCGATGATGTGCGCCATTTTATCTGATACAGTAATCTTTAAATCACCAACTTGTACAAAAGTTGATACAAAAATATGTAAAGAGTTAGCATCTATTGCTGGTATTGAAAATTACAAAGCAATTGGTCTTGAAATGTTTAAAGTAAAATCGCAAGTAGAGGGTGTGCCTGCTAGAGATCTTGTAAAAAGAGATTTTAAAGCATTTGATATGAATGGTACAAAAGTTGGAATAGGGCAATTGGAAGTTGTTGATTTATCAATATTTGATACTATGAAAGATGATTTAATAGCTGATATTGCTGCTTTAAAAGAAGAAGAAGGGTTTAATACTGTACTTTTACTTTTAACAGATATCATGGCTATGGGATCTCAAATACTTGTAGCTACAAATTCACTTGATGTTATAGAAAAATCTTGGGATATTAAAGTAGAAAATGATCAATTCTGGTTAGATGGATGTCTAAGTAGAAAAAAACAAGTTGTTCCATTTTTAGAACCATTATTTAAATAGAGATTATTCTTAAATAATCTCTTTTGGGATATCTGGCTTCAATGAAGTCAATATCTCATAATAAATAGTATTATGTAGCTTTGCTAATGCTTTTATATCATCAAACAAACAAACTTCATCTTTAGTCGTATTTAAAGTTAGATTATCCATAGATACTCTTCCTAATAATCTATCACCATCTTTTGTAATAAATGATTGATTTTCATCTATTCTTAAAAAGCCATTACCATATCCTATATCATATGTTGATACCTCTTGATTGTCTTCACTACAATATGCACCACCATATCCTACACATTGACCTTTTTTTAATTTTCTTGTAGATATTTTGTTTGCATATAGAGATAAAACTGGTTTTAAATCAATATCTTTATATAAGTTATGATTATAAATGTACCCATACGCTGCTAGACCTACTCTACATAGGTTTTCATCAAAATTATTGTCTCTAAATAGTGCACTAGAGTTACTACTATGGAAGTTTGGCACTGCTATATTAAGTTTGGCACATTTGTCACGAACTCTTTTTTTAATACCCTTTAAAATGGACTTTTGCCAAAAATACTCACTACTTAAAACATCCGCACTTCTGTGATGAGTGAAGACACCTGTTAAATTTAAAAATTTGCTATATATACCATCAATAGAGGCTTCTAGCTCATTTTCTAAAATACCATTTCTGTGCATACCTGTATCAACTTTTATCTGTACATTAGTGTTTTTAGGGAGTTGCTCAATTTCGCACATATTATTTATCACTATGTGAAAGTTATGTGAATAAGTTGCATTTTGAGTTGGTTTAAGGATTAAAATTTCATCAAACAAATTTTTTATTTCATTTGCTTCTTCAATTGTCTCAACTACGGCTTTTCTTATGCCAAATTCATTTGCAAGAATAGAAATTTCTTTTAAACCATGTCCATATGCATTGTCTTTTAAAACTATTGATATTTTTTCTTTTGATCCTGCTTGTGCAGCACAAAGTTCAAGATTATGAAAGAAATTTGATTTATTTAGTATTATTTTTGCCATTACTCTTCCATTTTATTAAAGTGATTAAATATAAGGATACTATCTTTTTCATTTAATACCTCTTTGAGCTGATTTACACTTGAATTTTTAACTGTTTCAAAAGTACCAAAATAATTTAATAGTTTTGCTACTTTGGCTTTTCCTATCCCTTTGATATCTAATAGTGATATTTGCTTATCTTCTTTTCTTTTTTGTTTTTTATGAAATCCAATAGCTGATCTATGTGCTTCATCTCTTAGTCTTTGACAAAACTGTAATCGTTTATCTGATGGTTCTAGCTTAAATCTATCATCTAAAGTATATAAGATATCTCTAGCACTGCCTTTTGCTCTATGGGCTTTGGCATCTACCTTTTCTTTTGATATGGCCACCATATCAATATCTACCCCTACACTTTGACAAATATCATGCGCTAACTTTAATAATGTAAGTCCACCATCAATTACCCACATATCAGGAGCAGGGTTCTCTTGGAATCTTTCTACTCTTCTTGTAAGTAGTTCTCTCATCTGAGCATATTCATCTTTATGTTCTAGATTGTATAGCCTATAATCATCTTTTTTAAATGTATCATCATCCCATACAATCATAGCACCAACTGTAGCTTGTCCCATCATATGTGAGTTATCAAAACATTCAAATCGTTTTGGTTCTTTATAAGTTTTAAATAGTGTTTGAAGTTCTACACCAATATTTGTAGTGGATTGTCTATCTTGTTTGAGTAGCTCTTCACAGTTTTTAAGGGCTACATTGATTAACTGTTTTTTGATTCCAATTTTTGGTTCTATGATATTAATACTTTTATTATGTTTGCTTGATATAAAAGCCTCTAAGTCTATACTATCTTCTAAACTATTTGCTATAAGTATATTATTTGGTACAAATGGTATATCCAAACTATAGTATCCTACAATAGCACTACTATATATCTCTTCTATCTCTTGCATATCAGAAGATATATTTATATAGTTGTGTGTAGTTGATATAAGTTTACCACCTCTTATAAACATCTTAACAACAACAGCTTTAGCCACCCCTAATTTAACTGTAAATAGGTCATAGTCTTCATCTTTTGCAAAATCAAGTGTAGATTGTATCTGTGACTTCTTAATAGTCTTAATTCTATCTCTTAGAGCCATAGCCTCTTCAAATCTAAAGTCAGCACTATAAGCTTCCATCTTTGATGTCAAATCAACTATCAGGGTATTTTTGTTTTGTATATACTTAATAGCTGTATCTATTAAAGCCTTGTACTGCTTAATACTTATCTTACCCTCACAGGGAGCCATACATTTATCTATTTGATAAAATAGGCATGCTTCCTTGCCTTTTAGGCATGATTTTTTCTGTACAAGAGGAACTATCTCATAAATAGAATCTAGCATATCCTTTGCACCTGTACTGTACGGACCAAAATATTTGATATTTTTTCCTTTGATCACTTTTCTTGTAATCTCTAATCTTGGAAAGTCATCATTGAAGTCTATATAGATATATGGATATGTCTTATCGTCCCTTAACAAAATATTGTATTTTGGTTTGAGTTGTTTGATAAGTGAATTTTCTAATATCAAAGCATCGTTTTCATTGTCAACTACGATATAGTCTAATTGTTTCACTTCACTAATCATCTTAAATATACGAGGTGATAGTTTATCAGCTGGTGCTAGAGTAGGGGTGAATTTAAAGTAGCTCTTCACACGGTTTTTTAGAACCTTTGCTTTTCCTATGTATAAAAGCTTTCCATCTTTGTCAAAGTATTGATATACCCCTGCGCAACTAGGGAGCTGTTGTAGTTTTTCTTCTAAATTCATCTAAAAATCCAATGGTGATTTAATAATATCTTTATTTAGCTCTTTTACTACATGTGTATATATCATAGTAGTCTCAATAGACTTATGACCAAGTAGTTCTTGAATAGATCGAATATCAGTACCGTTTTGTAATAAATGTGTAGCATAAGAATGTCTAAAAGTATGAGCAGTAACTCTCTTATGTATATCACATAAGTCAACAGATTTTTTTATGGCACGATTTATATTTATATCGTTTATATGATGTCGTCTTTTTATATTCTCCCTTTTATCATATGATATAGAACGAGCAGGAAAAAGATATTGCCATTTTATATCTGTACTTGCTGTGCTATATTTTTTTGATATAGTATGAGGTAGATATACATTTCCGTACCCATCTTTTAAATCTTTTGTATGAAGTGTTTGCACTCTTATAATTTGTTGTTTTAGTCGCTCTTTTAGTTTCATAGGAAGTGGTACGATTCTATCGGTATTACTTTTACTATCATAGATATAAATATTATCATAAGAAAAATCAATATCTTTTAACCTAAGTCTTAAAGCTTCTTTTATTCTAAGACCACATCCATAAAGCAAGGAGACTATGATATTTTCTACACCTGTTATATTTGCAAGTATTTTTTGCACCTCTTCTATACTCAAAACAACTGGCATCCTTGATTTTTCTTTTGCACGAAGCGATTGGATATTAAAACTTGACACATCTATTTCCAATACCTCTTTATACAAAAATAACAAAGCATTAAAAGCTTGATTTTGAGTAGTTGGAGCAACATTTTTTTCAACTGCAAGATGTGTAAGAAACTGCTCTATCTCAACCTTACCCATCTCTTTAGGATGTCTTTTATTGTGAAAAAGGATGTAACTCTTTGCCCAATAATAGTATGTCTGTTCAGTAGATTTACTATAGTGTTTGACTCTAATTTTATCAACTAATTGATCTAATAATTTTGGCTTCATAATATTAATCTTTACTTAAATAATGTTGTTTTATATCTATTTTTAATAGTAATAATAACATATAAGAGGTTATGAATAGTAAAAAATTACGATGAAATTCATTTTTATTGGTAAGATTTTGAATATAAGTATTATTCAACTATAATGTTGGTTAATAAATAGTTATGTATAAGGATAGCAATGAAACAGATAATTATATTTGTAATATTGATTTTTACAGTGAATCTTAATGCTTCAGCAGTTGAAGAAGTTGAAAAGTCATATTTCAAGAATTTAGATTCTTGGGTTAAAAATGGTGGGAATAAAAAAACGATACAAGATATTGTTATAAAAAACTGTGGAAAACTAGTTATGATAACTACTGATTCTACTGAAAAAGTGAAATTATCAACAATACAAAAAGATGAATTTAACTATAGATTAGATGTTTGTGCAAAAATGACTGTAAATAGAATATATCCTCAACCTGAATTTAAAAATCCAAAAATTATTAAAAGCATATGTGAAGATAATATTGTGCTATTTAAGAAGTTATGTAAACAAAATGGATTCAAATAATACATAACAACACCTTGGAAGAAAAACAAGGGTATACTGCGGATAATTCAAACTTTTCAGAACAAAAAAGCTAAAATGAAAATTGAAATAATCAAGTGGTATTATCCCCTTGTTTTTCAAGTCCAACGTTAGCACACAGTTTTAATAAAAAATTGGATTTTAACTATTTATGAAGTTATCAGAAATAGGTTTAATAGTAAAATCTAATATTAATTAGATTTGTTATTTTTAAGAAGAAAACTTTTTTAAAAAA
>JGI10211J34971_10002483_pt1 | contig 15015 bp, 12 predicted proteins | sample Etolagsediment_FD_34971 | JGI IMG/M metagenome (IMG submission 34971) | reverse complement strand
AAGGTTGGATGTGGAACAATTGCTCCACCCGGTTTTCGAAATCACCTTTTAAAAAACCTGTAAAATCAATTTCGTGCGAAGAACTGTAATTAAGGGAGATTTCTGAAATTACCGGTGTATAAGGCTCACGGGGAACGCCAAGAGTATCGGGGTTGAGGGCCGCATTGGTAACCACCTCGGCAAAGTACTTGTGAAAAAAATGATGATTTAATTTAAACCTGAGGAATCCACGTTCAAAGTTAAGGCCATAGGCTTCGAAAGGTTTGAGTGCCGGATTTCTGTCGGAAATCAAATCGTTGAGTTCAAATATTTTTTCTTGTTTCAGAATACCGCCAATGGTATTAAAGAGCTTTTGGTTGTTGGCCAATGGAACCCATTCGCCTTCATGCAAAATTTCAATGTCGGCTGTGAATGAATCGTTGTTTCCTGTGAAATATTTGGTGAAGGCTCCGCCTGATTTGTACTGGTAATTGGTGTAATGATCGCTGAAACTACTATCCGGCAGGTTGGTCCATTTCAGGTCGATCTTTACTTCATACGAGTCAGGCCCTGCCAGGTACTTCTTAAATATTTCATGGCTTCCAATATAAAAGCAACTTCCGATGGCGGGAACCGGGCCAAAGGGCATAAAGGGCTTCGCGGCATTGAGCGTCCCCACATCATTTTCTGCAATAATATTTTTCAAACCTGATACTTCAACATGAAGGTTCAACTTTGAAAGATTGAGTGGCCTGAAATATTTGTATGGATATGATCTTTGGATATGCTTCCATTGGGTGGGATTGGCATCCGGGCGGAAGCCTTTCAGTTCTCCGGTAAGCGATCTGTAGAGTTCATCATCATAAAACACATAATCGCCTTTTTTATATTTTGTTTCAGGGTTGTAATTTTCGGCAGCGCTGCGGATTTTTTCCACATCAGCGCAATCTACCGAATAGAGCAGGTCGTTCAGTTTGTCGATACCAAAGCCTTTGATGCCAAGCAATTCACGTAAGGAAGAAAAATTTCCGGCGTCGATTATTCTTTGAGCCACCTTTATCCCGATGTCATAGTCATCAATCTGATCACCATAGCCTGTTTCGGGATTGTCAACCACCGGCCCGACTTCGGGTTCTGAGCCGGCTATTTCTTCGACGGTTTTGGCATTGTTGATAAATTGCAGTGCCCTGTTTACAAGTGTTTCATTTAGGGAACTGATTTCATCGATGCTGTTTAATGGCTTGAATGATCCCTGCAAATGTGAAATATCCAATCCATCATTTTCAAGGATAAATTTCGCGACCGGATAGCCGGTATCAAATCCATCACCCAGAACTTTATTATCAAAATTTACAATCGAAGGAGCCTCCGGCCCCAGTTCCACTGTATAAATATATTGTCCGCTACTTTCAGACATACTTCTTATTTCAACCTCAATAATCTCTCCTTTCACCCATGCTTCCTTTCCACTCAGATACACCTTAATATTGTTTTTTAGTTCGCAGGAAATCCGGTTAATGATATAGGAGGAGTTGTTGAAAATTTTGTTTTTCGGGTCATCAAAATCGAAGGTAAACCTGATGATGCGCCGGCCTTCGGCCAGGAGCAAAATCGGGGAGGCTACAGCAAAGCCGATTTTTGCGTACGGAATATTTTCATTGCCAAAGGTTTGCCATTTGCCATCGGCATCTTCAATATCAGCATCTATGCCATCTGCTGAATTGGCTTTGCTTGCCGCGTAAATATTTTGAATGCTATAGGGTGTTTCGGCAGTTGGGTTTTGGCTTGCATATGCCTTCTTGATAAATATCGATTTAAAGGCAGTGGCCTCATCAATTTTAGCTTTGTTTACTATCAGTTCATCATCAGTTGCAAAAAGGATTTCGGTGCCCAGGCTGTCTTTACCATCTTTGAGCAGGGTGCCTTTTTGGATGAGATGTGTTTGAAAAGCCTTAGCCAATTCAAAAATATGATGCACACTATCGGGATGTTCGGGCTTGCTTTCCAGTTGAAGTACATCCCTGTAATAAAAATCGAGATGCCGTCGTGTGATGGTGTTGATATGATTTTGAGCATGCCCGAAAAGGCTGATGAATGTCAGGAACAAGGCCATGTAGGGCTGATGTTCGGGATAGTCGTTGAGGGTTTCCTCAAGAAATTCGGGTGCATCATCCTGCAAATCGCGTAGCTCACGGAAATTTTTCTCGAATATTTTTTTCAATTCAGTGGCAACCTCGTTCAGCGCCTCAGTATCTGAGTCTAATGATGCAGGATCGTCAATCAGGCTGATATCTTCAATATTTTGGGTGTTCCAGATATCATCAAAGTTTGCTTCATCAGCATAGCAGAAATCCAGGCCCGTGCCTTCCTTAAAAATTCTGCAAAGCGAAATTGTATTTCGGAGGCCTTCGTTGAATACGGATTGTATTTTTACCTTAAGTGATGTTTTAAGGGCAAGGCCTTCTACCGAGTTTTGATACCAACTATCTATTTCAGTAAGGGTTGAAAAGAGAATTTTAAATTGTTTGCCAATTCCTTGTTTTTTGTCCGGGACGCCAATTTTTGTTGTTTGGAGGTAGGCTGAATCGAAATCTGATTTTAATACCTCCAGATCTTTGTTCAGAATTACAGAAACTAATGTGCTGATATCCTTATCAATAAAAACCTGCCAGTTGCCGTCTCTTTGATTGCTGTTGTTATAATATCTGATCGTTTGAGCGAATTTTCGTGCATACATCAGCAGGTCGTCCATTTCCCGTTCATCCACCAAAACATAGGAAGGGTGCAACGCATCCACAAGGCGTTGGTTTTGATTGGTTCCGTCCCGTTGTAAGGGGTTCAGCTTAAAGCACTTTTTGCTCATTGTATTCAATATTTATACTGTGGTTCCTTCGGTTTTGTAAAATGGAAATACATAATTGTATCTTGTATTTGTAAGCGCGATGGTGTAATCGATGTCAATTTCCAGTTTCCCTTCGTTCAAGATGGGTTCGATGGTGATTTCATTCACAAGAATCCGTGGCTCGAAATACAAAATTGCTGTTTCGATCAAATCTTTGACGTAAGTGATCAATGTAGAATCGAGGGGCTCAAAAATCAACCTGTCGAGGTTACAACCATATTTGGGTTGCATAATTCTTTCGCCCACCCTGGTGCTCAGCAAAATCTCCAGGCTTTGTTCAATGTCCAATCTTCCCGAGGCCATTTTCACTTTCTGGTCGGTTTTGGTGAAGGTGGGGGGAAACCCCCAACCTGTTCCTATAAATTTGTGATCTGAATCCATAATTATCCTATCATTACTGTTGGTGAACCTATAGCTGCCGAAGCCCCGCAAATACATACATCGTCCACACGCAGTGCGGGCTTTCCACCAATAAGCACTGTTGTGCTTCCCATGGGGAAAGGACTTACTGTAGGCTGATGAACATTGGGTGGCAGCACACAGGTATGATTGTCGCCAGCTACTGCTGCCGGTAATCCTCCTATCAAAACTGTTGGATCACCCGGCCCTATGATGGTTCCGCCATGTGTTGAAATATCTGTAACTCTTGCTGCTGCCGGCATAATTTTATCAGTTTATTTTTACCAACGATCCTTTAATTTCTGTCATGGCACCCGATGATACCTCTGATCCTGCACTTCCCTCAGCTTTGAAGTTTGCTTGCGCCTTGAGGCTGATGCTCGTTCCTTCGATATTGATATCACCATTGGCTTTAATGGTAATATCAGCGGCCGATTCCATCAAAATCCCCGAGCTGTCCATGGTCATTTTATTGTTGTTTTCATCCGTAATTTCCATCTTACCCTCATCATCGCTAAAGGTTAATGTGTTCCCGTTGGGGGTTTCGATCCGGATTACTTTTTTATCATCGTCGAACATGAGTTTCATTTCACTGCGCGTAACAAAGCCTTTTTCATGGTTATCGTCGGCAGGATCGACAGGTGAGGGTTTGGCACTGCTATGCAACATGCCCAAAATTATGGGGTTGCGGGGGTCATCATTCATGAAGCCAAGCACTACTTCATCTTCAATTTCGGGCCGGAAAAATGATCCCCGATTGTTTCCGGCATCGAGCAGAGCAACCCTGGCCCACACTCCTTCCGACCGGTCGATGAGTGGCATGCGCACCTGCACACGGAACTCACCGTCAGGGTCACCTTCAAGAGCAGTAACAATTCCAACCTGCAGGCCATTTACAGCAGGCAGTAATCCTGATGCCCGGGGGTCAACAATGCCCTGTGTTTCCTCACTAAACCATTTTCTTGAAATTCCGATCCCCAGGTTAGTAATCCAATTTTCAGACGTAATTTCATGCCGTACAGCCGATACATAAGCATTTCCACTAAAGTGGTTGCCGATTCCGCTGAGCTCAACCATATCGCCCGGTTTAATATTTCCGTAGCCCTGAATTTGAAAACGACCTTTCACCTTCGAAATCTTGCTTTTTATGTTTTGAGCATTGGCCCAGGCCTGTAACTCCACATCCTTCAATCCGCCTCCATGGTTTAATTCAAAGGCATCTAAACCGATAATTCCGGAGAGTTCATTTGGAGTAATATCTCCCGGAAGGGAACCGTTGAATGATTCTGATTCCGTTTCGATGATTTCCTGATTGGCTTTGTCCCATGATTTGGCTTTAACGCCGGCAAACTGATCGCGCGAATCCATTTCGGTTTCAAAGGCAAGAATGTTGTCTCCAAAAACCAGTGACAGTTGCGGTGATGCCGATAAATCCGGGGCTTTTAATTTCAGGATATTGTCGTCGGTAAACACCTGCATGCCCATCGCATCGGCACGCGAAACGATGAAATCCCAGTCGCTTGCATAATATTGGACCATACTTTGATGGCTTATGCCGGTATCATCAATTTCAGTTTGAAGCCCAGCTTCCGAAGCTATTTCCTGAATGATATCACTGTCTTTGGAATCATAGAAATATTTATTTTTCCTGCCAACGGTAAGTTTCACGGCTTCATCGCTACACATAACCCGGAAAACCGAAGTGCGGTTCTTTTGAGCTTTGATGCTGCTTTTTACAATTATGCCTTTAAAAATAATTATCTCATCAGCATGGTAACCGGCATGAACCTCGATGGCTTTGCCGGGTAAAAACTCCTCAGCATTGCTAAGGGGAAAGTCCTCCAAAGCCGGATCGCCATCCACAAAAGTAAGCTGGGCCGTACTAATCCTGTTTACCTCTTTCGTTACCACAATCGAAACCACCTGGTAAATATCGCTTACCTGTGTGCCCTCAGAAAACAATTTGAAGGTCGCCAGGTCCGATGGTTGTGATGTTGGTATTGTTCTTTCTTTCGCCATTATTTACAGTTCTTTTTAATGGGTGGAAAAGTCAAATTTGTCCCTGTTTTTAAATTTCTGAAATGCTTTAAATTATTGGCACGAGCAAGTTGAAAGTAGTAAGACGGGTCGTTGTATATATTTTGTGCCATCAAGGGCAAGGTTGCTTTATCCTTCACTTGCCGCACATGGGTAAGGTCAGGAGAGTTTTTCCTTTCCTTAGCCACACGCAGCGTTTCTTCGATGTTCTCCGAAAACACTGCTTTCACCTTTGCCCGTAGAGGGTCGCCGTTTGACTTGAACAGGTTGTAGGTGATTTCTGCCGATTTCAGCACACACTTCAACGAAAGTTTGCTCCATGCAAGTTTGAGGTAGAAAGGGCGATGAATTTCACCATCGTGTTTACCGGTTACCTTGAGGAAATGCTCCACCTCTTTGTGCACATCCTTTTCCTCAACAACTGCCCCTGTACCATCAAAAATCAGGTCGAAGGTGTAGTCCTGGGGTTTAATTTTCCCAAAAACCTGCGGGCTACTGGTAGTTCCGGCTCCCTGTTCGTCCTGGTATTCCAGTTCATACTTTTGGGTGTAAGCCGTAGGATTGAACATGGCCGTAAAGGTTTCCACCGTAGCATCAGAATAATCAGGCTGGCGGTGGGCTTCAATCGTCAACTTTTTTAAAGGTCCGGCCATTTATCGCTCCTTTTCTTTTTTAAGAATTTCCAATACCTGATCAACACAATCCTGAACCAGTTGCTGTCGCTGTTCCTTCGTAATTCCTCCTGCCTGAGCGCGGGGTTTATCCTTACTGCCAACTTCAGCACGAATTATGAGTTCCTTAATTTCGATGGGCATAGTTTATAATTTTCGCATGATTCGATATGTAAGTTCCATGGTTTCTATTACCAGCGAATTATCCTGAGCTTTAAAATCTGAAACCGACCATTTTACCGGATAGGCACCCAGAAATCTCCAGGTAGCTATGGGCAGGTGGTTTTCGTTGAGTAAAATAACCGTAATATCAGAGGGTTTAAACTTAAACTGCTCAATAGCATCCCTGCACCAGTCCAGCACTTTGCTATCGTTCACCAGACCCCTTTTGAGTATGAGGTTGCTGAACTTAATGCCGGTAGGAAGCTTGTAGGTAACATCGGCGCCTCCTTCGCGCAAATCTTCGGTAGTAATCTCCGCTCCGATGCCCGACACTTCCTGGAAAAAGTGATCGCCCAGTGAAATGCCCAGGCCAAAATCCACAGCAAAATGAAACCCTACAGGTATGTTATGCACATTTTCCATACATCCGCTTTCTAAAACTCATCAAATGCAACTTCACCTTAATTATTCGTTATCGATCCTGATACCTTCGTGAACAATTTCAATTTGCTCAATGGCCACTTCGTTTCCTGTTGCTTTCAGGTCGGGCGAAGTAATTTTTGTAGGCCAGGCATTTACAACCTTCCACACCACAACGGGATTGTGTTCTTCGTCGAGGAGGCTGATGGTGATGTCGCGCCGTTCAGGTTTATTGAGTTTGATTTGGTTGTACCATGCATAAAACTCATTATCCCCTTTAAACACGCCCCTTTTCAGGGTGATGTTCCCATACTTTTTCATGCCGGGCATTTTCGTTACCGAATATTCCGGGCTGAGGCCGTGGCGGTATTCGATGGGTTGAACCTCAATGTTTAATCCTGTCACCTCCGAGAAGCCGATCTGGGTGCCACCCCATTCAACCAGGAAGTGAAATACTGTCATTGGATAAGCCATAGTTGTATGATTTATATTAATTTTTAGTCAAACTATTTATATGTTATGATTCGATCATTTTATGAGAAAACTTGAGAATGATAAACTCTGCAGGCCTTACCACAGCCATTCCTATTTCTACTATCATCCTTCCTTCCAGCACATCCTGCTGGGTCATGGTAAGTCCGAGGCCAACTTTCACAAAGTAAGCTTCGTCAGGTTTTGCGCCTTGCAAAGCGCCATCCTGCCATTTTTGGTAGAGGTATCCTTCAATCATGCCGCGAACCTTATTCCAGGTGTTGGCATCGTTGGGCTCAAACACAGCCCATCCGGTAGATTTTTTCACAGATTCTTCCACCATATTAAAGAAGCGGCGAACGGAAATATAGCGCCATTCGTTGTCGTTTCCGGCTAATGTGCGTGCTCCCCACACAAGGATTCCTTTTCCGGTGAAGGGTCTGATAGCATTGATCGATTTTCCGGCATTCACATCCACATTCAGGCTTTCCTGCTCGTAGCTGTCGATAATTTCGGTAACCCCCGAAACGGAGTTCAGACTTACGTTAGCAGGCGCTTTCCATACTCCCCTGTCGTTATCAATTTTTGCATACACCCCGGCTACTGCTCCACTCGGAGGAACTTTCGACATTTCAGTCTGGATGTTGTTGACGATATTCCCGATAATAGGATGCCTTTCGTACAATACTTTTTGAGCATTGGCCGAGTGAGTGTTGGCAGCAGCTGTTAGCTGATCGATGAATGAAGAAATTTCATCAAAAATATCCTGCATTACAGGCACGGCAATATCAGCCAGTGAGCTGTAATTTATGCCGTCTGATAAGATATCATCAAGGATCAGATCATCATCGTCCGAATCGTATTCGAGAAGCCAGGCCAATGGCATTTCATAAGCTGCATAATCTGCATCGGTGGCGGCATCATTTTTCCCGGTAACCGCTTGTATATCCGGATTTTTTTCGAAGCCAATCAAATTAAAAACAGCTTCTTTCAAAATCTGGTTAACATAGGATTTCAGGTCGTTGGAAAGGTTTTTTCCTTGTAGTGCCGACGACCATGCCGGTAAACTCAGGGCAACCGTTCTCAAATAATCGGCCAAAGCTATAAATTCAGGATTGGCATCCGAAGAAAGGAAGGCATTCTTCAGTTCTTTAAAATGATCTTTGATGGTTGGTGATCCACTCAGGAGCCCATCAACAGTTGCCTTTACGGTGTCAACATCAGCAACGGTATTATTGGCTGTTTTCACAAGGCTGTTCAAATCACTGTCGGAGCTGAGCAAGGCCAGATCAACTGCGCTATCTGCACTGTCGGTAACATTATCCTTAAAAATACTGAAGTCTACATCTTTGGCCAAAGTACTGTAAAGCCAGGGGGTGTAAGCCGCACCATATTTCAGATTATTGATACCGATGTTGTTCCTGAAATCTTCGATGCCTTCGTTCCAGCCCGTATCTTCGGGGAGATCGAGTATTGATACCCTGTCCTGCAATTTATTGCATTGTTCCAGCGCAAGCTTTTGCAAAGTAAACATATCGTTGTTCGATCCGAGCAATGCTGCATCCGGAAAAAGTATTATGGTAGGCTCGTCGAAGTTTTTCAGCCTGTGCAATCCTACACGTAGGCCCGGGCTGTTAACCGGATCGGTTTCATCGCCCATTTCAACTGTAGCTCCACTGTAGAGTCCCACCGAAACAATGTAGCAGGGTCCTCCGCCATTGTCAAAAAACAAGCGAAGGGCATCATACATATAAAAGCGGGTTGCGATTACGACTTCGGAAACAGCATAGTTGTTATTTTCATCCACCTCAACATCCACAGCAGTAACAGCATAAGCACCTCCGAAATAATTGGTGTATTCGAGTAGAGACGAAATTTTTGTGGGGACGTTGATTAACTGCGCCCCTTTCTTCTCAGCTTTTTCGGTATATCCAATAAAGGCCGGGATAGCCGTTTCCACTTCGGCAACCGAAGGAGGAAAAATGGATATTTCTTTTACATAAACTCCCGGTGTTTTGTAACTCATGTCATTAAGTATTTAGTTAATTAAACGTATATATACATTTCGTAATAAATTTCATTGTTATCGGTTTTGAGGGTTGATCCCATAGCAGGGTTAGGCAGATCGCGGATTTTAATACCATTATGTTTAAGGATGATATTTACCGGTTGATCTGATGCCGGAATAGGATCATCAGAAAGTATCCGCCTTTCCTCAATATCATCTCCGCCCGACTTGCTGAATAAAACCGGACCTTCGATTGTTAGGTTTTCTACCCCGATTCCATTGCCTGTGTTGTCCTGATTTTTGCGGCATACATACATCCATTTAATCTGTGAGGCTTCAAACCCGACAGTATAATTTCCCTTCCCGCTTAGGGCATCATTTTCGATAAACCGATACGTTTCCGGAACAAGATTATTTGATGGATTGGTGAAATCGTTGGTGTTGGAATAGATTTCGATGATGCCAAAAATATCCTTCCCGTATAGAGCCGGATTATGATAAAAAGATTGTGAACCCGCCTGGTTGTCGGTCATCAAAAACCTGCCGCTTTTCATCCCGGGTACTTGCCCAAGCTTATGCTGAAATATGCTTGTTTCGTCAGAGGGGTTCGGAAACGAAAACTCCGGTGTTTCCAGTTGATAATTATTTCCAAAAATATCATTAAGCTCAAATGACGCTGCATTCACAGGGGTGGGAAAGCTGTAATTAAATTCCCGGGTTTTTATGAAACCTATCGGATTCCCCACTCTTGCCCCATCTATATGATCGCCCAGATAGCGTCGGTCATCCTCAATATCCTCGTAAAGATTACTAAAATAGAAAATTTGTGATGAGGGTTTATAGGCAACGATTTCAGAAATGTTTCCAAAATATGTATTGCGTAGCGACATCATAAACGAAAACTTTTGTGATCCATCTCCCGGCGGATTTGTCAATTGAGCCGGGATAGTTTCGGGGACAACCTGCACGAATATCTTAAAACCACAATTGCTTCTGCGAAATACGAAGCCAAGCCTGCTAAGCAATTCAGCACATTCGGGGGTGGGTTCAATATCGAAGTCAATCGCACAAGTTTCTGCATAGTAAGTATGTCTTACTTCCACTTCAAACAATATATCATACTTAATAATCATGTTTATGTGCGCTTTTTTATTTTTAATTACTTTTTGTTTCGTTAATCGAAATTTCCGTTATGGGGTCTCCAATTCCAGTGATTTCTTCATCGACAATAGGAACGAGCCTCATTTTGTAAACCACCGACGGAATGTATTTGGCACCAAGAGCTCCCCACAAATGGTTTTGTTGTTCCAGGCCCAGGGTAAAAAGTTCAAGACTTAAGTTTTGCAGTTGAGGGGGCAAATCCGGACTGTTGGCCGTGGTGAATTGTTTCATCTTTTGAAAATATCCAATCACCAGCGAAAGCATCTTAAGGGCTTCGTTATAATCATTAGGGAAATATGCACTAAACAGCATATATAAGTTAAGTTTCGTCTCAGGTGTTACCATTTCGAGTGATCCATCGGGTTGTTTCCTGTAAATATCCGGATTACGGGCAATGCGCTCTTCCTCAATATTTACAAGCGAAACCACAATTTTGTTATCGATGTTGTTTTGCAGTGTTCCATCCTGCGCAACCAGCGAATTAGCTACTACTTTTTCTGCTTCAGCTATTTTGATAAACAGGTAATTGTTTAATGTTTTAATAATGTGGTTTATGGCCTGGTGTATCATTTAGTTGTTCTTTAAAAGTTGGTTTTAAGATCCTTTAACGATCGCAGAATACTTTATAAAAGTAGTCACTGTGTAAGGCGAAATCAACTATTTGGTTTTATTTAACAGTTATTTAAAATATCTAAATATTTAACATATTAAAAGGGGCTCACAAAACACCATTGTCTATTGGCATGTAGATAAAAAACAAATTCATGGTAAGTTTTGAAAAACTGAGGCTTTTTTAAAAAATTATAAAAAAAAGGTTAAACATATATTAAATTGCACATAATGGATTTGTCCTTTGACGAATAACCAATGCCTGCACTTCGGATGTGTATTGGCGTGTTTTCCGAATGCTAATTCATTTGCCGTTTCTTAAACATTAAGCTGTCATGCTTTCGGCAGGGATTATTTTAATCTTCAGGGAACAAAGAATTTGATCAGCTTTCGAAAATTTGAGAGGTTCAATTTGAATCTTCAACCGAACTGCTCGCTAGCCCAAAAGACTTATCCTAACCTTTTTGTTTTTTAATTTGCGGTTGCTGAGCAGGGCAATGATTTCACTTGTTTTAGTGGCAGGAACGGCAACAAAAGCACATTCCTGTTTCAGTTCGATGGTACCGATCTCGTCCTGCCGCAGGTTGCCCTGTTTGATAAACAATCCGGCAATGTCACCTTTCGAAATTTTATCCTTTTTACCGCCTGATATAAAGAGGGTTGCCCATGGGCTTCGAGGTGGCGGGCCTGAAGGACTGATTTTCTCAACTTCCGAACCTTCAATAAATTCGGGGAGTGATTGGTCTTTCCATTTCAGGATATAAGCCGTGCCATTGCTGTGCATACGGGCAGTGCGCCCATTGCGGTGTATAAACTCATGCTCTTTAACAGGAAGCTCGTAATGGATAATGAAATCCATTTCGGGTACATCGATGCCGCGTGCTGCCAAATCGGTGGCAAGCAATAGCCGGTGTGTTCCATTCCTGAATTTTATCAAAGCCCGCTCTCTGTCTGTTTGTTCCAGACCTCCATAAAGGCAGGCATGGCTTATATCATGTTTTTGCAGGAAATCACTGACAACTTGAATGGAATCCTTGAAATTGCAAAATACAATTCCGCTGGCATCGCCGATATGCCCCAATAATTTCACCAGGGTTTCCAGTTTATCCTGCGTGGGCGAAACAATGGTTTTTAGTTTTAACAGATTTGGTTCTTCGTTCAGATAATCCAACCTATGGGGCTGTTTTATACCTGTAAATTCAGGAATCTCAATTCGCTGTGTGGCGGATGTGAGTATCTTTTTTTTAATGGCCGGCAAGGCAAGGATGATTTCCCGCATCTCTTTTTCGAAACCTACCTCCAACGATTTGTCGAACTCATCAAGCACCAGGGTTTTAATACTTTCCGTCGAAAAAGTCTGCCTTCTCAAATGATCGGCGATTCTTCCGGGAGTTCCAATTAAAATTGCGGGTGGATGCTTTAACTCGATCCGGTCTTTGGCCCCAGCCCTGCCGCCATATACGGCATTGGTCTTAAAACCACTTCCCATTTCGCGTATTACTTGCTCGATCTGTATGGCCAATTCCCGTGAAGGGACAAGAATGAGCATCTGAACCTGATCCAGACCGGGTTGGAGCTCAGCGATAATTGCCAAAAGGAATGCAAGTGTTTTCCCCGTTCCGGTAGGCGATAAAAGTACAATTTCAGAATTGTTGATGATGGCCTTGTGCGCATCAAGCTGCATTTGATTGAGCTGCGCGATGCCCAGTTTTTGCAAAATTGATTCCTGATCTTTATTGTTGAATGACATTTTGCAAAGCTACCTAAATTATTGTGGGTAATTGGAGAATCAACTCCTGTTGGCCGATCTTAACTTGTGTCATGCTACATCGTTTAAAGGTTGGTGAAAAGGGCTGGGTATAGTGACTAAAAGATTTTGCAAATAAAACTACCACCTAAATAAGTACTCCCTGATTATCTTTGCGCCCTGATTTAAAAAAAGTTTGAATGATTTCAATAGACGGATTGGGTGTAGAGTTTGGAGGTACCACGCTTTTTAAAGATGTTTCCTTTGCTGTAAACGACAAAGACCGCATAGCCCTGATGGGAAAAAATGGAGCTGGAAAATCCACCCTACTCAAAATATTGGCCGGTGAAAAAACACCCACCCAAGGTCGCGTTTCTGCACCTGGTGGTGCCGTAATTGCCTATCTGCCACAACACCTGATGAAGGAGAATAACCGGACGGTTTTCGAGGAGGCCTCACAGGCATTCGTTGAACTGATTGCTATGCAGAAGGAGATGGATGTATTAAACCATCAACTTGCTACCCGCACCGACTATGAATCGCAGGAATACTACGATATAATCGAAAAAGTGTCGTTGCTTAGTGAAAAAATTTATAGCCTGGGCGATATAAATTTCGATGCTGAAGTGGAGAAAATACTTATTGGCCTGGGCTTCGAACGTAGCGACTTTCAGCGTGCCACCGGCGAGTTTAGCGGAGGCTGGCGGATGCGCATTGAGTTGGCAAAAATCCTCCTTCAAAAACCCGATTTAATTCTGCTCGATGAGCCGACCAATCACCTCGATATCGAATCGGTGCAATGGCTCGAAGATTTCCTGATTAACAATGCAAAAGCGGTTATCGTTATTTCGCACGACCGCGCTTTTATTGATAACATCACCACCCGCACCATCGAAGTTACCATGGGGCGTATATATGATTATAAGGTCAACTATTCACAATATATTGTCCTTCGCCAGGATCGCCGCCGGCAACAACAAAAAGCCTACGACGAGCAACAGAAAATGATTGCTGACAATCAGGAATTCATCGAAAGGTTCAGAGGCACTTATTCAAAGACAAACCAGGTACAATCGCGGGTGCGCATGTTAGAAAAACTCAAAATTCTGGAAGTGGATGAAGTGGATACTTCACATCTGAAGTTGCGTTTTCCCCCTGCTACCCGCTCAGGAAATTATCCGGTAATTGCCGAAAACATATCGAAATCCTATGACGATCATCTGGTTTTTTCGGGGGCTTCGTTTACCATCGAGCGCGGAGAAAAGGTTGCCTTTGTTGGTAAAAATGGTGAAGGTAAATCCACCCTTGTAAAAGCGATCATGGGCGAAATAGCATTTGGTGGCAATCTTACCTTGGGGCACAACACCATGTTGGGATATTTTGCCCAAAACGAGGCCTCGCTTCTGGATGAAACCCTCACCGTATTCCAAACCATCGATGATATTGCCAGGGGGGAGATCCGCAATAAAATCAAAGATATTTTAGGTGCTTTCATGTTTGGGGGTGACGACATCGATAAAAAAGTAAAAGTACTCTCAGGGGGGGAGCGTACACGACTGGCTATGATCAAGCTGCTGCTCGAACCCTACAACCTGTTAATTCTTGATGAGCCTACCAACCACCTCGACATGCGCAGCAAGGATATTTTGAAACAGGCCCTGTTGAAATACGATGGTACCCTTATCCTGGTTTCGCACGATCGCGACTTTCTGGATGGGATGGTGAGCAAAATTTACGAGTTTGGAAACAAACGCGTGAAGGAACACCTTGAAGGGATAAAAGAATTTTTAGAGCGGAAAAAAATGGAACATCTTCGTGAACTGGAGGCGAATAAATAAAAAGCTTCAGCCATGAGATATTTTTTTAGGAACATCATTAGGAATCTCTTGGGACTTAGTATGGTTTTTCATTATGTTATGAATTGTTTTTCCCGAAACTTTGGGATATCTTTGTAAAATTACTTTCAGATTGTTCAGCCACGGCGTCGCTTTGAGCGACACCGTGGCTGTTGAGAATTGCTTTCAGATTGTATCTTTGAAATATTGATTTCAGCGGATGAAGACCGGAACCGCTACCAATATCAGTTGTGAATTGCTTTCAGATTGTATCTTTGAAATATTGATTTCAGCGTTGAAATTGTTTCAGTTGAGCCAGCATCAGTTGTGAATTGCTTTCAGATTGTATCTTTGAAATATTGATTTCAGCTACCAGCTCGAATGCTACAATGCGCTTTATGTTGTGAATTGCTTTCAGATTGTATCTTTGAAATATTGATTTCAGCAGGCTCAAAGTTGAATCCCAATGATGGGTGGTTGTGAATTGCTTTCAGATTGTATCTTTGAAATATTGATTTCAGCCAAAGTAGATGAGTACCTGGTTGAATTGCTGTTGTGAATTGCTTTCAGATTGTATCTTTGAAATATTGATTTCAGCAAGAAAGTATGGATAC
>JGI10211J34971_10002482_pt1 | contig 15017 bp, 14 predicted proteins | sample Etolagsediment_FD_34971 | JGI IMG/M metagenome (IMG submission 34971) | reverse complement strand
GGCTTTTCCCACTTCCTGGGCCCCTTTTACCGCGGCAACGCCAGGCGCTTCGCTGTTCTCGGTGCTGCGACGAAAAATATTTTCAAGCACAACAATGGAACTGTCCACCATCATGCCCACCCCCAAAGCCAATCCACCCAGGGTCATGAGGTTGATCGTAAAACCTCCGAAGTACATGAGTGCAAAGGTGGCGACAATTGAAATGGGAATGGAGAGGGAAATGGCGATGGTGCTTCGAAGGTTCCGCAGAAAAAAGAGCAGCACCAGAATGGCCAGGCCGCCGCCGTACAACACTGATCGCGCCACGTTCTTGATGGAACGCTCGATAAAATTCCCCTGATTGATCACCGGAACGATGTGAATCTGAGGGAAGGCTTCATTGGCCGCCTTGATTTCCGCCAGGACCCTTTTGGCCACCTCCACCGTATTGGCATTGGCCTGTTTGCGAATGGCCACCCGAATCCCCTGTTGGCCGTTAACCCGGGTCATCCGTGTCAGCTTTTCGTAGGTATCCTTGATGTCCGCAATCTGATCGAGCGTTACCGCCGCCCCGTCCCGTTTAATAATGACCGTATCCCGGATCTGATCCAGGCTGGTAAATTCGGCAGGTGCACGAAGCATCACCTCGTACCGGCCCTGCTCGATCTTGCCCGTGGGAAGGTCCAGNTTCGCATCNTTGATGGCGGCAATCACACGATCCATGGAAAGCCCGAGTGCTTTGACCCGATCGGGATCCAGTTCAATGCGCACCTCCCGATTGAATCCCCCCCAGGTGTCCACCTGGGCAACCCCCGGAATGCGAGCGAATCGATATCGGATCTGAACTTCGATCAGTTCGGTGAGTTCCACCGGGTCCAGGTTGCTGGAAATACCTAAAATCACAACCGGGTAACTGGCAATGTCGAACTTTCGAACCCGGGGTCTGACGATATCGTCGGGGAGCTCGTTGATTTCATCCTCCAGCATACCCTGTACGTCAATGGATGCGGCATCGATTTTCGTTCCCCACGCGAAGCTGACCCGCACACTGCTGTTGCCTTCCGACGATGTGGACATAATGTCTTCCACACCGGGCACCGTGGCAACGATTTCTTCAATGATCTGGGTGACCAGCCGCTCCATCACTTCGGGACTGGCGCCCTCGTATTCGGTGCGGATGGTGAGGCTCGGCATTTCGATATCGGGGAGCATGTCGATCTGCAGCCGACTCAGAGACACGGCACCGATGATGACAACAATCAGGGTGACCATGGTCGTAAAGATGGGACGTCGCACGCTGATTTCCGGTAGGTTCACGATAGGGGCTCCTCCCCGGAACCGGTTTCAATGTCGCGTTTCATCTCGGGAATCGTTATGGCCGAGCCGTTCTTTAGCAGCTGTTGCCCCAGAGTGACCACCCAGCCGGACAATCCCTCGCCTTCTACCTGCACCCGACCCTTTTCCCGAATGCCCACTTTTACCGCATGCCAGGTAACCGATTTTCCATCTTTGCTCACCACAAATACGCCATTTTCGCCGTCGCGGTTGGTCAAGGCCTGCTCGGGCACAATGGTGGTTTCAAGAACCCGCTTCAGGGCTACCTCAGCCCGTACGAACATGCCCGGTTTGAGACGATGTCCGGGATTTTCAATAATCATTTCCACCCGCGCCTGGCGCGTGTTTTTTTGGAAAATGGGAGCGATACGATCGATTCGCCCGAAAAATGATGCATCCAGATAGGCATCTGTTGTCAATGAAACGGTCTGTCCGGGTCTCAAATGGGCGTAATCCTTTTCGGCGACATAGACCACGCCCAGAATCGGGTCCAGTTCAACAATCAACAGCAGCGGTTGGTTGGCCGCAACGGTCTGGCCTTCATCATAGTAACGTTCGGCCACCAGACGATCATCACCGCCTCCGCCTCCGGTCCAGCTTGCCGTAATCCTGGTATATCCCAATCGGATTTTTGCGGTTTCAAGCGATGATGCGGCTTTGGTCAGCTGAGCTTGGGAAACCTGAAGCTGCGCCTCTTTGGCCAGTAGGTCGGCTTTGAGGGCATCGAACTCAGAATCGGAGGCAATACCCTGCTTGAGGAGTTTCTTCGTGCGCGCAAACTCCCGGTTGCCGATCTCAAGGGCGCTCTTTGCCATGGCCAGATTCGCTTTCGCTACCACCAGATCCGCATTTGCCTGGGTCACTGCCTGAACATATTCGGCGTTGTCCAATTCACCGACCAACTGCCCCTGCTGGACGGTGTCCGATATATTGACCAGTAGCTTCTCAATACGTCCACTGACTTTCGGCGCTACCACGAAATCGGCCAGGGGTTCCAGTGCGCCGCTGAACGATCGTTTAAGGGTAATGGCGCCCTGTTCGATAAGCGCCACTTCCACAGGGAGCGGCCCTTGGGGGCCGCTCCGCTTCTCTTTCTTTTGGGATAACGCTAGTTGCTGGAAGATCAGCCAGGCGACAAACGCCGCAGCCCCCACCAGGAAAACAATCGTAAAAATTCTTAGTCCCCCGCTTTTCATGGTAGACTATCCTTTCAAAGTTTAGGAAGATACGCAGGCTATCAAAACAATTCTTGCTGCTTGGGTTTTATCAATGAAAATTGTAACTTTTTGGAAATCATGTTGTCACTTAAAAAAAATCCATTGAAAATGAACACCACTTCCCGTCTCCTCTTGAAATTGCTTTTGAAAATTGCCTGCTGCGTGATGCTCACATCCTGCAATTTCATTGAAAAACGGATCGATCACCTAGCGGGAGGCCCAAATCCGCCTGCCGATACCGCTATTTATGTGGCACCCGCTGTTGCGGAAAAAGAAACCCCGGCAACACCCGCACGCCTGAGCTTCCCGGTCGGCCCTCTCAGCATAACCACCACTGATGCGGTACTGCTGTCACTGCAAAACAACCGCTCTCTGGTGGTGGAAAAGCTGAACCCCTCCATCACCAAAACCTTTGAGGACACGGAAAGAGCGGTGTTTGATCCCAAAATTGCCGCCGATATCGCCGCTGGCCGTAATAACGGGGAACGACAGGCAAGAGCAGGATCCGCCACCGAAGATTTCACACAAGATGAGGGCTTGGGCGCTATTTCCCTGGAACAGTTCTTTCCCACCGGCACCACCGTCAGATTGGAAGGGAAAACGGAACTGGAAAACTCCTCTCTTTACCAGGATGCCTTTTACTGGAATAGACTGGGGCTCACCGTCAACCAGGCGATTCTGAGGGGGTATGGCAGTGAAGTCAACCTTGTAAGGCTCCAACAGGCGCGTCTGGAGACGCGCATGTCGGAGTTNGAATTGCGGGGCTTTACCCTGGCCCTGGTGGCACAGGTGGAAGAAACGTTCTGGGATTACGCGCTCGCCCGAAGGCAGGTGGAAATCTTTGAGGAATCGCTCAAAGTGGCCCGTCAGCAGGTCAAACAAACCCAGGCACTCATCGCGGTGGGACGGCTGGCCAAAGCCGAACTCCCCGCTGTTCAAGCGGAACTTGCAGCCCAGGAGCAGGGACTTATCAACGCGCGGAGCAATCGGGATGCCGTCCGCCTCCAGCTGTTGCGGCTGCTCAATCCACCGGGGGTGAACATCTTTCAACGGGAGGTGGATCTGATCTATCAACCGACCCTTCCCGAAATAAACCTGGATGACGTTCAGTCTTATGTGGGCATGTCCATGCGAATGCGCCCCCTGATGAATGAAGCCAGGCTGAGGCTGATGCAAAATGATCTGGAGGTGGTGAAAACCAAAAACGGCCTGCTCCCCGTGTTGGACCTGTTCGTAAGTTTAGGAAAAAGCGGTTATGCCAATTCCTTCGGCCAATCCGTTCGCAATATCACCGGGGACTATTATGACGCTTACGTGGGGGTTCGGCTTGAATATCCCATATACAATCGCGCACCGAAATCCCGTTACGAGCGCGCCATGCTGAGCCGCGAACAGGCGGAAAAATCCATTCAGAACCTTTCCCAGCTGATCGAACTGGATGTGCGAACATCCTATATTGAAGTAAACCGCGCCAGACAGCAGATTAAAGCCTCTTCCACGACACGCATGTTTAACGAAGAAAGCCTTCGAGTGGAAACGGAGAAACTGCGCGTTGGCAAATCCACCAGCCTTCTGGTGGCACAGGCGCAGCGGGATCTGCTGGTTAGCAGAATTGCCGAAGTAGAGGCGCTTGCCAATTACATCAAAGCCCTTATCTACCTGTATCAGCAAGATGGCTCCCTGCTGGAGCGCCGCGGATTGTGGCGCCTGGCCGTGAGCCGGTTAAGCTCACAAATTCTTAGCCGCTCTTTTAGTGGGTAACGTTTCAACCGATTTTACAACCTGTAAAAAGCCCTGACATCTCCATCTCTCACATTTACACGCTTTTCACCCTTTTCACCCCCATTCAACCCAACACTCTCTATTAAATAGAATGATTTTTGCGGTCATTTTTATTGGCACAAAGATTGCCTTAGTTTTAGACAACGGCATATCGAAAGGGAACTTTCCATGAAAAAATTCAATTATCTTCATCTAAAACGCACCATATTGACCAGCATGATTCTCATTCCGCTGGCAACACTGGTCCTTATCCTGGGTTTTGGATATTACTTCTTCACAACATCCCTGCAGTCCTCCACCATTGAAACCGTAAAGCGCATCGTTGCGGATCATCGGCAGATGATTGATGCCTTTCTCACCAACCGAAAGGCCAACCTGGACTTTGTGCTCAATTCCTACCGCTTTGAGGATTTAACAGATCCCGGGGAACTGGGGGGTATTCTGTCCCGCTTGCAGAAGGAATCGAGCGCTTTCGTGGACCTGGGGGTCTTTAATTCCGATGGCATCCACGTCAACTATCAGGGCCCCTACAAACTGGCCGGAAGAGACTATGCCGGGTCTCCCTGGTTCAAAGAGGTGATGCAGAAAGGGGAATACATCAGTGATGTTTTCCTGGGCTACCGGCGAATTCCCCATTTCGTTATCGCACTGAAGCGGGAAAATGGTGAAAAGAGCTGGATCATCCGTTCCACCATCGACACGCGGATTTTTAACGATCTGGTGGAAAAGGTGCGCATCGGAAAGACCGGAGAAGCTTATATTCTCAATGCCGAAGGCATATTCCAGACCGAACGCCGATCAGGGGGAAGCCTCATGCAGCGGGATTCAGAAACCATACTCAAGCCCCCCCTCCATGACGGGATCAAAACCTTCATCAAGAAAGACACCACCGGTGATTCCCACCTTTACGCCACCACCTGGCTCGAGGGGAAGAACTGGCTGCTGGTGGTCCGGCAAGCAAAGGAAGACGCGTTTAAAGCCCTTTACACAGCGAGCTATGTAATCGCCTTCATCACTTTGGCGGGCGGCGCCGGAATTATCGGACTTGCCCTGGTTCTGACGGGTCGCATCATCCGGCGCATGGAACGGATGGACACGGAGAAGGAAGCACTCAGCAGCCAGCTCATCCGGGCCAGCCGACTGGCGGAGGTGGGCGAGATGGCCACCGGCTTTGCTCACGAAATCAACAACCCGCTTCAGATCATGAAAAGTGAAGAAACACTGATGGATGTTCTGCTGACCGAGTTGAAGGAAAAAGGGGAATTGCAGCCGTCTGAAACCCTTTCAGAACTGGAAGACTCCATGGCCCAGATAGATCTTCAGATCAACCGTTGCGCGCAGATCACCCAGGCTATCTTGAAATTTGGACGGCAGGGCGATCCGGTCTTCCAAAAAGTAAATTTGCGGGAATTTATTCCCGAAGTAACCGCAATGGTGAAAAACAAGGCCAACGTACACGGCATCCACCTGAGCCAGGAAATTGAAGAAAACACGCCTGCCGTCCATGGTGATCCGGGCCAGCTTCAGCAGGTTCTCTTGAATCTGTACAACAATGCCATGGACGCGATCTTGTCCAGGCACGGGGTTGAAGGGGGAACCCTGGTGGTAGGCGCCGGTCTCAGGGAAGACGGCAAAGTGGCCATTTTTGTCAGGGACAATGGCAGCGGCATCAGTGCTGAAAACCAGAAGAAAATCTTCAGCCCGTTTTTTACCACAAAACCGGTGGGGAAAGGAACGGGTCTGGGCCTCTCAGTATGCTACGGAATTATCGGGAAAATGGGCGGTATTATTGAAGTGGACAGTGAAAAAGATTTCGGCACAACCTTCACCATTGTCCTGCCAGCATCTGCTCAGGCGTGAGTGCCGATTAAATAGAACGCCTGTTTTGATTTCAACATTTTTGATTTTTAAAGGGGGAACACCATGGAAACCATGAAACTGATGTTGGTCGATGATGAAGAGCGGTTTCTCGCCACAACGAAGAAATTGCTCCTCAAAAAAGGGCTTGAGGTGATGACCGCCACCAGTGGCGCTGAAGCTTTGGATATATTGCGAACCCACAATATCCATGTGGTCATTCTGGATGTAAAAATGCCGGGAATGGATGGTATCGAAACCTTGAGAGAGATCAAGCGCGCACATCCGCTGGTGGAAGTAATAATGCTCACGGGTCATGCTACGGTGGAATCGGCGATAGATGGGTTGAAATCGGGGGCAATGGATTACCTGATGAAGCCGGCGGATGTGGAAGACCTCATTTCAAAAGCGGAGGAGGCATTTGAGAAACGCCAAAGGATCGAAGAAAGGATTCGAATGGCCCAGACGCGAAAGACAATGAAAAGGCCGCGGGAAATTTTGAAGGAAACCGCATGAGCCATTTTTGAAGGGAGCGTGTAATGGGAAAAAACATACGCGTAATGATGGTGGATGATGAAGAGCAGTTTCGCTCCACCACATCGAAAATTTTGACCCGAAGGGGATATGAAACCACTGTGGCCGAAAGCGGCGAAGCCGCTATTGAGATTCTCAGGGAATATGATCAGGATGTGGTTGTACTGGATGTGAAGATGCCCGGCATGGACGGGCATGAAGCTTTGCGAGAAATCAAAAAGATAGACCCTAAGGTTCAGGTCATCATGCTGACGGGGCATGGGACGATGGATTCCGCTAAAGCGTCACTCAAGGACGAAGCTTTTGACTACCTGAACAAACCCTGCGACATGGACCTGTTGGCATCAAAAATAAACGATGCATTCAATGCAGCGGGAAAAGGGCGTAAAGAGGAGAAAAGGGCCGGGGACATCATGATTCCCATTGAAGAATATACCACGATTCAAGCGAATGCTACCATCAGTGAAGGAATCGCCTCCCTGAAACAATCCTTTGAAAATGCGGTTTCCACCAGTCGGATCATGGAAACCGGACACCGTTCCATCATGGTATTCGATGCCGGGGAAAACCTGGTGGGAATCCTGAGCATTCTGGATCTGATTCGTGCCATTCGGCCGGCGTACCTGTCAGCGCCCAAGCCCTCCATGGCGGACAGCATGCAGTATTCCACCATGTTCTGGAGCGGCCTTTTCACCACTCAAACCAAAACCCTCGTTAAAAAACGGATTGAAGATGTGATGTCCGAGGCCCCTTTAAGTGTCGATGAAGACACCAACCTCATGGAAGTTGCCAACCTCCTGTATACGGAAAAGCGCCGGCGAATGGCGGTTACGAAAAAAGACAGGGTGGTGGGGGTGGTGCGAGAACAGGAATTGTTTTTTGAAATGGCGCGCATTCTCCTGGAATCCTGATGGGCTGAATCAGAACATGGGACCCAAATGAGCTGAGATGCAAAAGAATGGAAGCGAGGTGGAATCAATGACGAAAGAAAAACAAAAGGCCACCGGTTATGACAAATATGTGAACTGGAAACTCTTTATCATTCCGGTCGTCCTCTTTTTTGCCATCCTCATGTTACCGACCCCTTACGGCATGAAGGATGTGGGAACGGAAGTTACAGTGGGACCGGGGGCGGTTGTCAACCTGATCACCACGGAACTGTTCGGCAAAAAGAGCTGGGATTCTGCGCAATGGGAACGCTTGACCGCTGAGATCATGGAAAAGAACATGGGTATGGGCGCCCTTTCAAAGAGCCGTTTTCTTAAAAGAGACCTGAAATGGTGCAGGAAATACAAAATCCAGGCAGACGCTGAAAATCTCAAGAAAGCGAATGCCTTTATCAAAGAAAACGTTGATGAAGAGTCTTTTGCCAAGCTCATGAACAAGGCCATAGAACTTCGAAAGGAAGGCCTGGTCTATGAAAAGCTGACCGAAAAGGAGCGCAAAGCAGCAGATACAGGTGCATGGCACATCAAGGTGGCGGTCGCCATGATGGTTTTCGTGGTGTTCTGTTTCATGACCGAATGCATCCCCCTGCCGGGTGTGGCCTTCTGTATCGGGCTTATTCTGGTGTTTACCGGTGTGGTGACCCGAAAGGAGGTGGCCATGCTCTACTGGGATGACGCCTGCTGGTTTATCATGGGCAGCCTAATGTTTGCCGCCGCCTTTGTNAAAACCGGGGTGGACAAGCGCATGTGCCTTATGATGTTTAAAAAACTGGCGGCGCCCAGCACCCGATGGGTCACTCTNATCTTTTTTATCATCATCGCCCCTTTGGCGGCCTTCATTTCCGACCATGCCCTGGCCGCCATGTTCCTTCCCATCGGCATGCTGCTCTATCAAAACAGTCTGACCGACGATATCCCGGAAGACAAGGAACTGGCCAAGATGCTCATGATCGCCATTGCCATGGCCTGCAATATCGGGGGGCCGGGTGCGCCATCCGGGGGCGCCCGAAACGTCATCATGATGACCTATTTAAACGATATGTTCGGTTTTGACATCGGATACTTTCAGTGGGTCACCTATTGCTTCCCCTTTATTCTGGTCATGATTCCGGTCACTTGGTTCATGGTCAACTGGCGATTTAAACCGCGCATTACCTCGCTGGCACCTTCCATGAAACATCTGCGAAACGAGATCGGTCGAATGGGGGGATGGAACCGGAAGCAAATTTGGGCGCTGATTATTTTTGTGATCATGGTCTATGGGTGGTTCACGGAAAAGGCGTTCTTCGATCTGGGCATTTATCCCGTGCGTCTGGGAATCGGGGTAATCGCGGTGGCGGGAGCCGTTGCCTATCTGCTGACGGGCGTGGTCAACTGGCGGGACTATCAGGAAAGGGTGGATTGGGGCGTGGTTTGGCTGTACGCCGGCGCCATCATTTTCGGACGAACCCTGGATCAGACCGGCGCCGCCTACTGGATGGCCCGATCGGTTATTGACGGTCTGGCACCATTGGGCATGGACTCGGGACTTGCCCTGATGGCGACTTCCAACGGTTTGACCGCTGTTCTCACCAACCTTATGGCGGACGGACCTGCGGCTGCGGCCGTGGGACCCATCGCCCTCAACATGGCGGGGCTGGTTCATCCTGGCACCACTTTTCTGCCCTTCATGGCCATGAGCACCGCTATCGCCAGCTCATTCGCCTATTGTCTGATCATCGGCACGCCGCCCAACGCCATCGTTTACGCCAGCGGATACCTGGAGCCCAAAGACTATCTGAGAGTGGGCATCCCCATGTGGTTTTTCGCCAACATTCTTATTATCCTCCTGACGGCCGCATACTGGAGCTTCAGAGGGTTTAGTGGATTGTCCGGTTTTTAAATGAAACCCGAAAAAAGGAGCGTACCATGAAAGACAAAAATGCCGATATGACCCCAAAAAAACCTTTTCTTCATGAAAAGGGCGTAACCTGGTTCGATAAAGGGACTGAAAGACGTATCTTTTTTATCCTGACCATGATGATGCTGCTTTGGGGGCTTGTAACAAAGATAGCTTTTTAGCCCCCTTTTTGAAAGAGGTAACAAGCAATGGAAATGGAAGCCTGCAATGAAAAGCCACTCCACAATGAACCGGGCGCAGCACAGAAATTCACTTTTGTATTTTATTTTCAGGCACTCACTCGAATTTTGAGTTCGCCAGGGCGGTTTTTTGCCGAACTTGCCGAATTTCCGTCCATCCGGCCGGCTTTGGGTTGCCTGCTGGTTTCCAGCCTCTTTTTCACCTGTGCCAGCCTAACCCAGCCCCATGAGCGGCCGCTCACGATGGCGTTTATTTTATTCTTGAACGCTGTTTTCATGTGTTTTGTTTCAGCTGGACTGGGTTATGGGGTGATGGCCATGACCATGGGCAAAAGGGTCACGTTTTCGAAGTTTTTTTCGGTATATGCTTTTGCCACCGGCGTCACCCTTATGGCTGCCTGGATTCCTCTGTTTGTATGGATTACGGAACCGTGGAAATGGATTCTGATAACCGTGGGTTTAATCAAGGGATGCGGGCTGCGTTGGTTTCAGGCCATTATGGTAATGGGCATTTCCATCGTGGTGCTGGTCCTTTTTTTCTGGTCTTTAGGCCCAGTGATCATGTGTTTCAAAAAGTAGAAGAAAATCAATAAAGACCCGGAAAGACCGGGGTTAGGAGAGATTACCATGTTAGTCAAAGATTGGATGAGCAAAAACGTCATTGGTGCAGATGTCAACGACAGCATGCAGGATGCCATGAAGCTGTTAAAGAAGAACAATATTTCCATGTTGCCGGTAATGAAAAAAGGCAAACTCGTTGGTATTGTAACCGATCGGGATCTTAAAAGGGCCTCCGCTTCCGATGCCACCACCCTGGAAGTCCATGAACTGCTGTTTCTGATTACAAAAATCAAGGTTCAGGAAATCATGACGAAGGACCCTGTTACCATTCCCTTCGATTTTACCGTTGAGGAAGCCGCCGAGGTACTTCTGGAAAAGAAAATCTCCGGTGCCCCCGTGGTGGATCAAGACGGTAATGTGATTGGGACCATCACAAAAGGGGACCTGTTTCGGGTGTTGATCGCGTTGACGGGCGTGGGCAGACGGGGCATACAGTTCGCTTTCGAGGTGGAAGACCGGCCAGGATCGATCCGGGAACTGGCGGATATCATACGTCGCTACGGCGGTCGGATGGTCAGCATCCTGAGCACATACGAACATGTTCGAGACGGTTATCGAAAGGTGTATATCCGCATGTACGGGGTGGAACGGAACCGGCTTCCCCAGCTTATAAAAGAGTTGGGGGAAAAGGCCAAATACCTGTACCTGGTGGACCATCGGGAAAACCGGCGGGAGATATTTTAGAATCAGCCCGGATGCCCCTGCCATTGATCAGGGGCATTTTTTTGACGTTTTACCATTCATGGAAAGACGTTGTCACGGTAAAGAATTTGGACTGGTTCCCGTTCCTTTGCAACATCACCTTGGAGAAAAGGAGTGACGTCCTGTTACGAGCCGCCTTTTTCTACACCGGCCCGGTCACTGCCTGGAAAACCGCGGCCCAGGGAAATCCCCTCTGGAACACGGACCGCTACCGGGAGCACGAAAACCGGCTGCAGTTGGATTTTGTTTTAAAGTTTTAAGGTCTTTATGGTTTTATCTAACATTCCAAGATCCCTGATCTCTTGGTGCCGAAAGCAATCTGTTGTGTGGTCGTTTACCATCCCCACTGCCTGCATAAAGGCATAACAGATAGTGGGTCCCACGAACTTGAATCCACGTTTCTTCAAATCCCGGCTCATCAGTTCGGACGCTTCTGTTTTTGCCGGAACCTCTGAAACGGATTTCCAGGCGTTCTGTCTGGGGACACCGTCCACATAACGCCAAAGGTACGCGTCCAAGGATCCGTATTTGTCTTGGATTTTAAGAACGCCTCTAGCGTTCTTGATGGCCGATTCGATCTTGAGACGGTTGCGCACAATGCCCGAATCAGCCAGCAACCGCTTCACGTCTGTTTCCGTATAGTTGGCAATACGTACACAGTCGAAAGTGTCAAACGCCTGTCTGTAATTTTGCCGTTTTTTCAGAATCGTCAACCAGCTCAGGCCAGCCTGGGCACCTTCAAGTATCAAAAATTCAAACAGAAGTTGATCCTCGTGAAGGGGAACGCCCCATTCTTTGTCGTGATAAGCGATATATAGCGGGTCGTTGCCGCACCATTCGCATCTGGTCATATTTTTCCCGCACAAAGGCGTTTCGAGGCCAAACCCTCATTCACATCATAAGTGCCAAAACCAGACCAGCCACTGCTTTTTTAATCATCAGGTCATATCCTTTCGCTGACAGGCAGGTAGCAAAAACCATAACATCAATGTTTGCCGGGTGCCAGTGGTACGCCCCGCCGCTCCCAGGTGATGTATGACAGCAGTGCCGTCATTTTGGCGTCGTCCAGGGGCAACGGCTCACCCTCAAGGGGGTTTTGAATACACCAGTTGATCATTTCAGAAAGGGTGATGACACGACCGAGCTGCTGCTGAAATTTGGGGTAGGTCTCCGGATGGGTGTTGGCGGCATTGGGATGGCACTGATCACACGATACCTTGTTAGTTCCCAGTTCCGAGCTGTGAAAGAGCTTTTCACCCGTTGCCACAACACTCATGAACTCCTGGTTCCATCGTTTCAAATCACCTTCAGTAAAATCGTCCGCCTGGATGGAAAAGGAAATCGCCAAAAACCCCAAACCGATCAGAGCTGCCAGGCAGGCACTTTTAAAAAATCTGCTGTTTCGCATAAGAACTCTCCTTGCAATTTCAAAAATGGGTTTGGGGCGGAATCCGCCTGCTGTAATCCTGATACTTCATGTCCTGCGGTTTACCGGTGGCCGCATCATAGGCAACGGTACGGTTTTGATTGTCGGGCAGCTGGTAATGTATGGCGGTTTTGCCGCTTTTCATGTCTACAAACTGCCATCCTGTAGCATCCCGCTCGAAAAACGGGTCCGCCCGGTTCATGGGCACCGTGATTTTGGGAAGGCAGTTGGCCAGTTGGGAATAGCTCTCCGGGTACGGCCAGGGCCAGGCCGTTGCCATGACGGCTTGAAAAGTGATATTGCCGATCTGGTTGTACTGGATCTGATGCACATGACCGTAAATAACGGTCGCCTTTTCAAAGGGTTTGAGCAGGGCTTGCACTTTTTCGGCATCCTGGGTCCAGAAATTCCATGGCTTAAAGATCTTTTGAATGGGCGAATGGGAGAACACCACCACAGGCGTGTTCTGTTTGATTTTCGCAAGATCCTTTTTGAGCCAGGCGATCTGCTGATCCCCCACCATGAAAGGCGATCCTTTAGGGTTGTCCAGTCTCGCCATGGCCAGCATCCGGTCCATGGGAGAAGGCCACGTTTCGTAGGTCCACTTGTCATAGGTAAGGATGCTGTTTAAAACAACAAAATGGACCCCTTTATGATCAAAACTGTAATAGAGGGGCCCGATCTTTTCCTGCCAGTACTTCCCCAGATCCAGGTAGTAATCATGCTCTCCGATCACATATCGAACCTTGCCCCGCAGGTTGCTCATGATTTCCAGCCCGTGGTCAAGTTCTTCCTTTTTTCCCAGTTGGGCCAGATCGCCGCCAAACATGAAGAAATCCGGACGGGGAGTGAGCAGATTGGCTTCGCGAACGGCGCGAATAAGGCCCATGTCCCAGTTGCGCACAAATTGGGTTCCCTTGATCTGCTGAATGTGGGCATCGGAAATATATCCAAAGGTAAAATCCGGGATCGATCCTTCACCGCCAAAGGCCAGTTTCACCAGACTCACAGGAAAAGCGGCAGCCATCAAACCGGCTCCGGTGGTCTTTAAAAATGCACGTCTATTCATACTCATCTTAATCTTCCTCCTTGGGGGTACCTTACGGCTTTTTCGGTGCGAATTCCGGGCTGGTGAGGGCTTTTAGAAAAGCCACCAGGTCAGCCTGCTGTTCCTCGGTCAGATTGAGGGGACGAATGCCGCCGCTCAGAAGCTCAGGTACGGGATCGGTTTCTTTCAGCCGGCCCCCGTTGTTGTAGAACGTCACCACTTCCTCCAGGGTTTTATGGCTGCCGTCATGCATATAAGGTGCTGTCAGCTCTATATTTCTTAAGGTCGGAGTTTTGAAAGCACCGATATTCGTCAAATCTCCCGTGACGGCGAAACGCCCCAGCGACGAGGTCTGGGGGTTGCTGAGCACCGCGATATCGGTTCCTTTTTCCTTCACATTCTGCACCGCTGCCGATAGTTCATCCAGATTTTTTGGCATCTGATTGGAAGAAACGCCGATCATATGAAACCGGTTGTCCGTAAAAAGCGCCTGCGTCTGTTCGATCCGGTGGCATGAAACGCAACGTCCCTGATTCACATAGACGTCCAGGCCTCGAATGGCTGCCGGACTCATGGCCGTTTTGTCCCCTTTGAAATAATAGCGATCAAAAGGGGAATCCCCACTGATTATGGTGCGCTCAAAGGTACCCAGGGCCTGCTTTACTTCCGTCATGGTGACCTGGTCGCCGGTCTTGCCGAAGGCTTCCTTAAAAAGCGCTAAATATTCCGGGTCGGAACGGACGATTTTCAAAATGGGTTCGTGGTCCTTGAGGCCCATTTCCACAGGGTTCAAAAAGGGCTGGCCCGACTGGGATTCAAGGGAGGGCTCCCGCCCGTCCCAGAACTGGGTATGAAGGTAAGCCGCATTGATGATGGTGGGTGCGTTTCGCGTCCCTTTCAATTTGTGGATGCCCTCGGATACGGGAAGGCCGTCGGCAAACCCTTTCTTGCTGTCGTGGCATGTGGCACAGCTCACCTCTCCCGTGGTGCTGAACCGGGTATCGTGAAACAACTTGTCACCCAGTTTGATCTTCTCGGGGGTCATGGGGTTGTCGGCGGGTACCGGAACCGGTGGTAGTCCCACCGGCGCTGCAAACGCCGTACAAGCCAGAAAAATAACGGCGGTCGCTCCTAGAATTACTTTTAAAAAGCTGCTGAATGTTTTCAAGGTCTTTCACTCCTTTCTTAAATGATGGACAATGAGTCGTCTTCTATTCCCTGTTCACTATATAGAACCATATTCTTAACCCTGGTTACATGCGATCTTCTACTCGCTAGTCGAAACGAAAATTCCCGGACTGAAAGATATCCATACAGGCCGTTACCACTTCGGAATCGTAGCGCATTTCCTTCAATCCGTCAATCTCCGCAAGGGCCGATGGAATGCCATGAGCAGCCCGGTAAGGTCGGTGACTGGCCATGGCTTCTACCACGTCTGCGACGTTCAATATCCGTGCCTCCAGGAGAATGTCATTTCCGGACAGCCCTCT
>JGI10211J34971_10002481_pt1 | contig 15019 bp, 23 predicted proteins | sample Etolagsediment_FD_34971 | JGI IMG/M metagenome (IMG submission 34971) | reverse complement strand
GATGGTAAGAAGGCAATCCAAGTTCAAGTCTATGGTATGGACAATGGTAAATACGAACTCAATATGTATAAAGAGGGTGTAGAACCTATCCAGTGGCCTTCCCAACCACTAGAAGAGAAACTAAAAGTCTCTGATGGTTTGGGTGCATGGATTGATGACTTCAAGAAATCAGACGCACCACAGTTTGCTGGTAAATCTGATGAAGAGAAGAAGAACATGGCAATCGCTGCTTTCGTAGATGCTGGTGGTAAACTAGATGAGATGGCATACAAGCCTGGTTCACCCAAAGTCAAAGATATTCGTCCACAAGAAAAGGCCGCAAAGGCATTGGACGCACTTATCAAATCTGGTGGACTAGACAAGAGTGATTTCCAAAAGGCAAGAGCAATGTATGTTCAGGCATCTGATATGCAGTCAAGAAGGAAACTTAAAAACTTTATCAGTAATCTAGATACAGAACCATTGGAAGCAATCTTGGATATTATTGGTAGAAATGACCCAGATACTTTCCAAAAAATGTATCCAAACTCAAAGCCTGGCGAGTATCTATCTACAATTGCATACAAACATAGAAATGCAAAGAATGAAGAAACTGAACTGGACGAAAGAGCACCAAAGATGAAATATGCTCTTGTTGGAACAGATATGAAAATCTATTCAATGGGTAGTGATGAGAGAGACTTGAGATTGGACAGACGTTCTCTTGAACAAAGATTCAAAGATGTTGCACCACTAAAAATGGCAAGACTTAAAACTGCACAAAGTATTGGTGACAAAGTAGATAAGTCTCAACTCAAAGAAGAAGAAGAACCAAATAAACCAGATTCTGCCAAGGCGGTAGATCAAATGCGAGATGACAAGAAGAAAACTCGTATTGCACAGTTGCAGTTGCAAATCGCAAAGGCAACAGAAACAATTAACAAACTTAACGCACAGGAGAAACCAAATGGGTAAGTATCTAGAAACCAAACCAAATAGTTTGGAAAGTGCAGTCCTAGAGGCAGTCTCTCCTGCTCAACAGGCTGCAATCGCAATTGCGAAAAAAGAAAAAGGTGAGAAACCTAAAAACGAAGAGAAGATGGAGTGTCCTAAATGTAAAGGTGAAGGATGTGACCATTGTGATGGTAAAGGTTATCACACAACTGAAGAACTTTCTGCAAAACAAAAGAAAATCGACTTGAATAAAAATGGTAAAGTTGATGGTGACGATCTTGCACAATTGAGAAAGAAAGCAGACAAGAAAGAAGAAGTTTCAGAAGCAAAAGGAACTTATGTCGGTGATACTGGTATGGTAGAACGGGCTGCAAAACATATTGCTGATATGTGGAAAGAAGCTGCAAAGGTAAAGAATGAAGAAGAAGATCCTAAGAAAAAAGAATCCAAAACTACTATGACTGGCAAACCAATGTCAAACATTGAAGTTGCACCAAAAGACAAAGAAAAGGACTAATCATGCGTCAAATTGTGGAACTCACAAAGATTAACGAAGCAGAGCTTCCACAGATTTATTGTGATATGGACATGGTTATTTGTGACTTTATTGGTGGGTATGAAAAACTCACTGGTAAAGACTTTGCAAAAGAAAATAAAGACGAGCGCTGGGAAGAAATAAAGTCAAAGAAAGATTTCTGGGCAACACTTGATTGGATGCCAGGCTCTCAGAGAATGTGGAAATTGATTAACAAATATAATGCAAACATTTTGTCTGCATATTCAAACAGAGATGCAAACAGTAGGCCAGGCAAACAGAAATGGTTGTCGAAAAATGCAAAACCTACTGGTAGAATTCATCTTGTTATGAGAGCAGATAAACAGAAATATGCCACAACCAATGGTAAACCTAACATCTTGATTGATGATTATATCAAAAATATCAAAGAGTGGGAAACCAAGGGTGGTATTGGGATTCATCATCTGAGTCCAACACAAACCATTGCTCAATTGAAGAGATATGGATTTAGATAAATAGAAGAGTAACATACTCTATAATTAAGGAGAAAGACTATGGCTCTATGGGGCGTTTCAACAACAGATGAGTCCAAACCAAAGTGGCTCACTGCTGAACAAAAGAAGACCGTTTTCGCAACGGACAGAGGTTGGGTTCAACTGAATGGCAAAGGACTTGAAGAAGTTATTTGTTCAATCGGTGGACTTGCCGGTACAAGTACTATTACTGGTATTGGTGCTGCTACAATCACTTCAATGGACTTTGTAACTACATCGTTCAGTGAGGCTGCTGGTGGTAACATTGATATTCGTGTAATCTTTAACGAGAGAGTAACAGTAGATACTTCTGGTGGTACACCAACTATTACTGTAACAAACGATCAGGCTGGTTCTGGAACTGATGCAACATTCACTGCTGCATATCAGTCTGGTTCATCAACCAACCGTTTGACATTCAGAGCAACTTATGCTGCCGCTGATGGTGGTGTTGCAGAGGATGACGTACTTTCAGTTGCTGCACAAAACTTGGCACTGAACTCTGGTACAATTGTTGACCAAGCAGACGGCACAACCGCTGTTGAAGTTGCAATTAGTGCTGCCGCAGCTGCCGCTGCTGGCACACTTACAGCATCTGCATAAGTAGTACTACAAGGATAAATTATGTCAAAGAATGATAAGACACTAAGTGTCACTGATATTGAAAATAGAAAAAAAGAATTGCAAGCTGACTTAGAAAAGATTTCTAGTCAGCTGCAAAACTTAGAAAAAATGATGAGACAATTTAATAATCAAGCACAAGCAATAAATGGAGCAATCCAACAGTGTGATGATTTTTTGTCAAGACTTGAGGCGAATCCCGCCAGTAGCATTCCCTCGCAAGACGATAATGCAAGTGTAAAAGCTGCATTTAGTTGAGGGTTCAAATAATTAGGAGAAATAAAAATGGCTGATAAGAAAATCACCGCACTTACAGATTTGGGTAGTGCTATTGCCGCTGAAGATCTACTTCATGTAATTGATGATCCAAGTGGAAACCCAATCAACAAAAGAATTAGTATTGCTAATGTCTTTAACAACATTCCAACATATGTTGCTCTAGATGGAACAGCGCAAGTAATTACTAACACAACTGATGCAGTTAATGTGTCAGCATCTGTTACTCACATCAACACCACTTCTGGTGCTCATGCTGGTGGATTTGCAGATGGAACTAACGGACAAATCAAAATCATCACAATGATTGCTGATGGTGGTGACTCTGTTATTACACCAACCAATTTTGCAAATGGTTCAACACTTACATTTAACGATGTTGGCGATACTGCAATGCTTATTTTCACAAACTCTAATTGGGTTCTTGTGTCAAATAATGGTTGTTCAGTTGCTTAAGGAGTAAACTATGACTGTTAGATATGGTGCAAATGGTATGCCAATGCCAGAAAAAACCGAAAATAAAAAACCAGAAGCTCTTCAAGAGATTCTAGAAGTAAACCCAAATGAGGGAGCTCTTGTTGATGAACTAGATGATTTTGATGAAGTAGAAGAGGAAGAAGAAAATGAAGACCTTTAACAAATATCTTGCCGAAAAGGCAACTGATGCTGGTTATCCAGTTGATGGTTCTGATTTTTCAAATGATCTCGCTAGTCCAAAAACTATCGAAAGAATTAATGCATTTTTGGGTGCAATGGGTAACATGGAATATCTTGTTCCAGAACACGCACTAAACAAAATGCAAGAAAAACTAGGTAGACTTTCTATCTCTTTTGATATGCCAACTTTGGCAGAAGACGGTGGTGAAGTATCAGTTCCACTAACACAGTTTGGTGGCAGATTTGGAAAAGATGAAAACGGAGATGTGAATGACGATGGTATTTCTCACAAAGTTGAGGGTGGATTGTCACTAAAGATTATGCATGAAAAGACAGCAGCAGGAACACACTTTATCAGAGCCAAAATCGTTTAATTAACGGCGAGGCAATATGTTTGAGAAATTAACAAATGATAATATCACAATGTTTGCAATCAAACATTATGATAACCCACAATGTGAAGGTGAAATAGAGTTCCAAGATGACATGAAACGCTTTAAGTATATAAAGCGTTTGTTAAGAAAGTATAAAGAATCTGGTGAATTAAAAGAAAGACTTATACTTAATCACATGATTGTCATCTATAATGTATTCGGTGCAGATGCTGGTTCTACTTTACTTTTGTTTAAAATTGAACCAGAATTTTGGGATGTTTTAAAAACATTTATGGTGTTTTTAAATATGTTGCCAGAAGGTGAACTTGTTGAAGTAGAAGAAAATATAGAAGTCAAAAGGATATTAGAGAAACTATAATGGGCAGAGCGATAGACTTATTTGTAACATACCGTTTCATCAAACTGTTGACGACTCCGTTTGAGAAAACTGATGCGTTTAAAATGGGCATCATTGATAAAGACGGAAACAGAACAGATAAAAAACTGTATAAGATTGACGAAAGAAATGCTTATACGGTTTTGCATAAACTGGTATTCAATATCAAAAAGATTTTTGGTAAAGTGCCTGGCCTTAGAACTAAGGTTGGAACTTATGCCGCTGCCCTGTTTCTACTCAAAGATACTTTTAAAGAACATATCGAAGACCCTCAGATGTTTGAGAAAGAGTTTCTCAACTATCTAAAGGAAAATGATATTGAACTAGACGATTCAATTGTTGAAGAGGTAACACTAGACAATGGTAAATTATCAAAAGGAATTTATGTTCTCACACAGGATATTGTAACTGGTGGTGAGGATGAAGATGAAATCGAAGCCATTACAGGTGATGAGGTAGAGGTGTTTGAAGACACGCCTCCAGCTGACACTATTTTGGGTGTCGATGTTTTTCCTGTTATTCACAAGAAAACTAAACAAAAGATTTTTGTGAGTGCAGAAGATATTAAGGAAGTGGAAATAGGGGATCTATTATGAGTCTAAAATTCGATGACATAATGAAGAAATTCTATTCTGATCCTAAATTGGGTATTCAAACAGAGGAAGTGCCTGCTAATAATGCAAGTAGTGGTGCAGTCTCTATGCCGCCCGATGCAGCGATTAAGAAGAAAAAGAAAAATCCATATGATGGTAGAACTAAAGAAGCACGACAGTTTTTCCAGAGAATGGCAGAACGTAAAGCAAAACGTGAAGAGAAATCAAAATTAACAAAACAGGTTCAAGAGAACACTTTAGAAAGAGCATCACATCTTGCAGAAGATAATGTGGATGTTCTAAAGAACATTGTAAAGAACAAACAACACCAGAACATCAAGTTCAAAGATGGTAATATGAAGGTTGACTTGTTCACTGCCTCTGCTATCACACAGGTTTTCGATATGGTTAATAAATCTAACCAAGATAAAATGAAAAAGATGTTAAACGGCAAAAAGGCAGAATTTATGAAGATTGCTGATTTTGCACTAAGTAAGGTAAAGTAAAATGGCACAGTATAGTAAGTATACTAACGCATATATCCCACAACAGACGACTAACCATGAAGTAGTGATGATTGCAGACCAAGATGGTAATATCATCAATACATTTGGTGCTGCATCTAATGTGATTATTGCGGCCGGTGGACTTGCTGGATACACTGGTGTTCACAAATATGGTGCAGTATATGGAACTGCACTATCAACATTCTCAACTGTATGGACTGCGGCAGACACATCTGCAACTGCACTATACAATTGGGGGCATTCTGCTGGAACACTCTCTGTAGTTTCTACAAGTGGTTCTGATGTTACTGATGTTACCGTTCAAGGATTGGATGCTAACTATAACTTTGTAGAAGAGACATTGACACTTACTGGAACAACACCAGTTGTTGGTTCTACATCATTTACAAGAGTCAATCGTGCATTTATGAATACTGCAACAAACGTGGGTAAAATTCAAGCATCTATTGGTGGAACAGTTGTAACACAGATTGGTGCTGGGTTTGGACAGACACTACAGTGTTTCTATACTATCCCTGCTGGTAAAACTGGATATATGACTAACATCAATGCGTCTGCAAGTAAAAACCAAGCAACTGACTTGTTCTTATTTCAAAGGCCTTTCGGTGGTGCATTTAGAGTTGCATCCGCACTATCATTGAACCAAAGTAATCAATCAATTGAGTTTGCAGTTCCTCTAAAATTCACAGAGAAAACAGACATTGATTTGAGGGTTAAAGGTTCAAGTAATGCAACAATATCTGCTGACTTTACAATCATTCTGGTGGATAATACAGTATAATGAAAACTTTCAAACAATTTAACGAACAGTCATACTCTGGTGTTCCTTTTGGAACATATCATCCTATTGCAGATTTGAATGCTGCCGCTGGTGACGCACAGATTTCTAAATCAGATTTAGACAACGTAGAGAAGTACGCTGACAGACTATATAAAGCAGTAGGTATTGATGTTGAATTTACTCGACACTTCCTAGACAGAGTGAATGATGCGAGAAACAAGAAACAGATTACTGTGGCAGAACTTATTAGATTGTTCAAACAGTCTTTTAAGAAACATGGTAAAAAGATTGCGGCACTTGGCCCAGATGCTGAAGCCGTTTTGAATGATATGCAAACCGATGTGAATATGCCTTTTGCGTTAAAATGGGATGGGAAAGAATTAGACTTAATTGCAAAGACTGTAATGAGAAAACCAAACTTTGCAACATCTAATCAGAAACTATCTTTTTAAGGAGAATAAAATGAAAAATTGGATTAAAGCAAGAATCGAAGAAAGAACATCTTGGGATGGTGCCGCACTTGTGGCAGTAGGAGTAATCGTATTGATTGCAGGCCCAATTGCAGACGTTGCTGCCTATATTGCGATATTATATGGCGCATGGACAATTTGGAAGTCTGAATAATGTTTAAGTGGTTTATGAAATTGTGGAATTTTGAACACACAGGTGATTTGTCAAAACATAGATTGTATACCACAAGATATGAGGATTTGTGTAAATAAATGATTAAACTATACGGAATTATTATTCTCGTAGCAATATTGGGTGGTGTAGGTTATGGTGCAAAATACTATTACGACACCACCCAAAATACTATTGCACAATTGCGTGAGAATAATGCAAAACTAGAAACTGCAAATCAGTTAAACCAAGAAACAATTGCACAACAACAAAAAGATGCAATCCAATTGGCAGAATTGAATAATCAATTGACAGTAGATTTGCAAAAGGCAGAGCAGTATGGAGATGAGCTTCGTGCTACTCTTAATAAACATGATTTGACCCACTTGGCAAACAAGAAGCCTGGGTTGATAGAACGAAGGATGCAAAATGCGACAGACAAGTTATGGGATGATTTGGAGTCTCTTACTAGTAACAGCACTACTTCTGACTAGTGGGTGTTCTACCTTTAGACCAGAACCTAAAGTTGTTACAGTAACACAAATAGTTGAAAAGAATATTCCAACTGTTCCTCATCCAAAGAGCGTTCAATTAAATGATGTTAAAATTTATGTAGTTTCAAAAGAGAACTACGAAGAGTTCATTGCAGAGTTTGAGTCAAAGAATGGTGCAGATGCTTATATTGCAATATCTGTAAAAGACTATGAAAATTTGTCGTTAAATTTTGCTGAACTTAGACGATACATAGAACAACAAAAACAAATAATCTTATACTATGAAGAAGCAGTGAAGCCTTCTGAACCAGTGGTGGAACAGAAGGAAGAATAAATTCATAGGAGAAAGAGATGGATTTCATTTTAGAGCAACTTGTCACATGGTGGCAGTTTACAGTTGTTGGAATACTCATCATTATCGGATACATCATCAACCTCTTTGATGATAAAGAACACAAAGAAAGAGTCGGTTTCACCTACAAAGAAATGCCAAAGATGCAACCAATCCCAATCCCAACAAAGGGAAAAGGATTTTGGGGTGCTATTTGGATGTGGTTGACAGGAACAAGACATTGGGTAATTGCAGAAGACTTTGAGTTTACAATCAAAGGTGATATCTATATTATTCCCAAAGGGTTTCAGTTTGATGGTGCATCAATTCCTAAGTTTCTGCACACATGGTTGTCCCCAACAGGAGTATTGTTGATGGGTGGACTTGTCCATGACTATGCATATAAGTATGCAACACTGAAGAAAAAAGGTAAGGGAACTATGGGAACTCTTGACCAAAGACAGGCTGATGTAATCTTCAGAGATATAAATATAGAGATAAATGGATTTAAGTTTTTGAATTATCTTGCATACTGGGCATTAAGAATTGGTGGGTTTGTTGCATGGAACGGACACCGAAAGAATAATGCTAAAATTAAATAATAAACTTGACACTGGTTGTAGTCAAATTATAACTAGTGTCAAAATCTTGAACAACCCTAAATAACTAAAAGGTATAAGACTTGCAATGGCTACAGTAAAGACAATTGAAACGGAAGTCGAACTTCTCAAAAGAGAAGTTGCTGACATGAAACAGATTCATCTTAGACTTGATTCGGCAATCGAAAAGATCGCAGATGTTTCTCAGTCTTTGCACACCATCATGGCTGTGCATGAAGAAAAACTAGTCCGACAGGAAGAGGCATTGGAAGAACAAGAAAAAGAATTTAGGGATAATATTCAAGAGTTGCATTCTAGAATAACAACCAATGCCAAAGAAACCTCTCAGCACATGACTGAGATGGAGCGCAGACTTGTGGACGCTATGAACGAACATAATCGCAAGGAAACTGAACAGTTTCTAAAGTTGCGTGAAGAATTATCAACCAGAGTAGGCATACTGGAAAAGTGGCGATGGATCATTATTGGTGGATCTATCGTTGTTGGATTTGTCATCCAAAAACTCCCAATATGGGGGTAAGAAAATCTATTGACAAGTGAGGTGAAACACTGTATATTATGACTTATGAATTACATAGACACAAAGTATATTTCCCTAATCAGTCATAGACTAAGGAACTTCACCAAGAAGGGTGATTACCTATGGAATTTCTCTTGCCCATTCTGTGGCGATTCACAGAAGAACCAGAGGAAGGCAAGAGGGTTTGTGTATAGGACTAAGAATGACCTTTTCTACAAGTGTCATAACTGTTCGCATGGAACAAACCTATCTAAACTGATAGAATATGTGGATGCTCCTTTACACAAGGAATATGTCCTTGAACGATACAAGGAAGGACTTACATCCAATGGTCGAGGAGATAAGACACCTGGCGCTGGTATTCAGAACCCTAAATTTGATTTCAAGAAACCTATCTTCAAAACTTTTGATGGGTTGAAGTCTTTTGCAGAACTTGAAGAAAATCACCCAGCTGTTAAATTTTTATCTAAAAGATCGTTGCCTAAAGAAGCGTGGAATGATATATATTTCTGTCCAAACTTTTTTGAGTTCAGTAATACACTGATTGAAAACAAGTTCCCTTCCTTAGAAGGTGACCATCCTAGAATGATTATACCATTCAGAACACAGGACGGTGAAATCTTTGCATATCAAGGAAGGGCGTTTGGTAAAGAAAAACAAAAATACATCACAATCATTCTGGATAAAAATCATCCGAAAATGTTTGGGTTGGATAGGGTTGACACTACTAGGAATTTTTATGTCGTGGAAGGCCCCTTTGATAGTCTTTTTATACAGAATTGTGTTGCAGTTGCTCAAAGTGATTTACGACTACCTCAGTTCAAAAATCAAGCAGTTCTTGTTCCCGACAATGAACCAAGAAATAAAGAAGTCTGCCGACAAATAGAACGATGTATTAAAGATGGATACAGAGTTGTTCTTTGGCCTAAAGGCACAGAAGAAAAAGATATAAATGATATGATTCTTTCTGGAAAAACTCCAGAAGAGATTCAGATGATTATACATAGTAACACCCATTCGGGATTACAAGCACAAACCGTTTTCAATTCTTGGAAACGCATATAAGATAACAGGAGAACAAACCATGAGCCTTGCAGAAGTTTATACTTTTCCCAAGGCCGAGGGAGAGACAGGTCTCGACCACCTCGGCATCGCAATCGACAGAAATAGAGACAAAGAATTATCAGAACAAGCATATAAACTACTCAAGGATTATTATTGTAACTCAGACGAAGATTCTCCACAACAGGCATTTGCTCGTGCATCAGTAGCATATTGTGCTGGTGATATGGAACTTGCACAAAGAATCTATGACTATGTTTCTAAGGGTTGGTTTATGTTTGCATCACCAGTATTGTCAAACGCACCTCGGCCTGGCGAGAAAGCAAAGGCACTTCCTATTTCATGTTTTCTAACCTATGTACCAGATTCACTTGAAGGACTAATCGACCACTCAGCAGAGTTGCGTTGGTTGTCAGTCAAAGGTGGTGGTGTTGGTGGACACTGGAGCGACATCAGAGCAATCTCTGACAAGGCGCCCGGCCCAATGCCGTTTCTTCATACCGTAGATGCAGACATGACTGCTTACCGTCAAGGTAAAACTCGTAAGGGTTCTTATGCAGCATACATGGATGTATCACACCCAGACATTATTGAGTTCTTGAACATGAGAGTTCCAACTGGTGACGTAAACAGAAAGAACCTAAACCTACACCATGCAATCAATATTACAGATGCATTTATGAGAGCAGTAGAAAGAGGAGAGATGTGGGATTTGCGTGATCCTAATGATTCGGATGTTCGTGAGTCGATGCCTGCAAGAACTCTATGGCAACAAATTCTAGAAGTTCGTTACAGAACTGGTGAACCATACCTTAACTTTATTGATACTGCAAATCGTGCCCTTCCTCATACAATGAAGGCAAAAGGGTTGAAGATTCATGGTTCTAATCTATGTAACGAAATTCATCTACCAACCTCAGAAGATAGAACAGCTGTATGTTGCCTCTCTTCTCTCAACTTGGAAAAATATGATGATTGGAAAGAAACGAACATGGTTCGTGATCTTATTCGTTTCTTGGACAATGTTCTGCAATTTTTTATTGATAACGCTGGAGATGAAATCAGTCGTGCAAGATATTCAGCAACACAAGAGCGTAGTCTTGGACTAGGTGCAATGGGTTGGCATTCACTTCTACACCAGAAGAGAATTGCTTTTGATTCTTTTGAAGCAAGAGAACTAAACCACAGAGTGTTCAAGTTCATTAAAGAGGAAGCTGTAAAAGAATCAAATACACTTGGATTTGAAAGAGGTGAGGCTCCAGATATGCAAGGAACAGGTAGACGTAATGCACATCTACTTGCAATCGCTCCGAATGCAAACTCTTCTATTATTGTTTCGACTTCACCATCTATTGAACCATCAAAGGCAAATGCATATACACACAGAACTCGTGCTGGTTCACATTTGGTGAAGAATAAATACTTAGAACAGGAACTAGACAAACTAGGAAAGAACACACAAGATGTTTGGTCAAGTATTATCACTAATGGCGGATCAGTCCAACACCTCGACTTCTTATCGGACGGAATCAAAGATGTTTTCAAAACAGCGATTGAACTCGATCAACTGGTGTTGGTGGAACAAGCCGCAGACAGACAAGAATATCTCTGTCAAGGACAATCCCTAAATCTATTTTTCCCTGCTGGTGCAGAAAAGAAAGACTTACATCGTGCCCACTTTGCTGCATGGAAGTTGGGAACGAAGGGATTGTATTACCTTAGAACAGAGACATCACAAAGAGCAGAGAATGTTGCAAAGAAAGTAACAAGAGAAGCTCTTGCAGATTTTGAAACACAAACAATGGAAGCACAATCACAAGACGAATGTGTTGCCTGTCAAGGATAGAGGAAGAGATATGAAAGTAGAAATTTATAGTAAATCACATTGTCCTTTTTGCGAAAAGGCAAAAAAATGGTTTAACGATCATGGATATGAATATACAGAATATAAACTAGATAATGATGAAGAGAGACTTGCATTCTATCAAAAAGTGCCAGGCGCTCGTTCTGTTCCTCAAATCTTTATTGATGATAAGTTAATTGGCACATACGACCAGTTCATGGCAGTATCAGAACAGTATGTAAAGAAGCGTGGTGGTGGACTGATGGTATTCTCAGAAACCTACAAACCATTCCACTATCCTTGGGCTGTTGAAATCACAACAAGACACGAGAAAGTTCACTGGATTGAAGATGAACTTGACTTGTCTGAAGATGTTGCAGACTGGAAGTCTGGTAAGGTAAGTGCAATTGAGAAGGAGTATATTACAAACATTCTAAGACTATTCACACAATCAGATGTTGCAGTTGGACAGAACTATTATGACCAGTTGATTCCAAAGTTCAAGAATAACGAAGTAAGAAATATGCTTGGTTCATTTGCAAACAGAGAAGCGATTCATCAAAGAGCATATGCACTACTGAATGAAACACTTGGACTATCTGATGCAGAATACCATGCCTTCCTAGAATATACAGAGATGGCAGATAAGATTGACTTTATGATGGATAGTGATCCTAATACAGTCAAAGGACTTGCGCTTGCAATGGCAAAGTCAGTGATGAATGAGGGTATCGCTCTCTTTGCATCATTTGTCATGCTTCTTAACTTCCAGCGTTTCGGTAAGATGAAAGGTATGGGTAAAGTTGTTGAGTGGAGTATTCGTGACGAATCTATTCATGTGGAAGGTATTGCAAAACTATTCAAGGCATACTGTGCAGAACATCCAAAGATTGTGAACGATGAGTTCAAGGCAACAATCTATGAGATGGCAAGACAGGCAGTTAAACTTGAAGATGCATTTGTCGACCTTGCATATAAACTTGGTAACATTGAAGGACTAGACGAAAAAGAAGTCAAACAATATGTCAGATATATAACAGACAGAAGGTTGATTCAACTAGGACTAAAAGGTAACTACAAGGTAAAAGATAATCCATTGCCATGGCTCGAGTGGGTTCTAAATGGTGCAGACCATACGAACTTCTTTGAGAACAGAGTAACCGAATATGAGGTTGCTGGACTTAGTGGTAAGTGGGATGATGTCTACGAAGCCGCATAGAGGATATTAATGAGTAGAAAAATAATAGTTTGCGAGGGATGTGATGCAGTATTCAAAATCCAACATGAAATGGATGAACACTTCTACTCAGTCGAGCATTGTCCATTTTGTGGTGACACACTAAATAGTGATAACGAAGATGAATTGTTTGATGAAGATAATGAATGGGAATGAAAACTCAAAGTGCGAAAGCAAAAGGTAGACGACTCCAACAATGGGTTCGTGACCAACTAATAGAACAACTGGAAGTTCATCCAGAAGATATTGAATCGAGAAGTATGGGCGCTGGTGGGGAAGACCTCATCATGGCTCGTGCTGCTCGATCAAAATTTCCCTATTCAATCGAATGCAAAAATGTAGAGAAACTTAATGTTTGGGATGCATATGCTCAAGCACAAGAAAACAGTGGCGAATATGAACCCATAGTTGTTATGAAGAAGAACGGTAAGAAACCACTAGTGGTTGTTGATGCCGAGTATTTTGTGAGGTTACATAATGAAAAAGGTTCTGATATTTAACGATACACAAAACTATCATCACGGCTGTTCTAAAGTGATAGAATATTTACACAAGGACTTAACTGATAATGGTTATACCATTTTAGGTTCTATTCGTGGTAATAGTGATGTAGTTCCTAATGTTCAGATGCAGTTCATCGAAGCAGATTTGATTTTAATTAACGGTGAAGGAACAATGCATCATAATAGAGTTGTTCCACATCAACTATTAGAAATCCTTAGAAGTGCAAAGACACTAGGAAAAAAGACTGCTCTAATCAATACTGTTTGGCAAGACATGAGACTAGACCAAGAAATGAAAGAGGTTCTAAGAGATACCTACATTTCAGTTCGTGAAGTGTTATCACAACAAGAGTTAGAAAAAGACGATATTAAATCTGATATTCATTTAGATTTATCTTACTTCAATGATGTTCCAGACCAAGTTGAGCTACAATATCCAAAAGAATTGGTTATTGGAAAGTTTTTTATGCAAAAGGATTATCGTCCAAAAGGAATTAATCATATAGATATTTTTAAAGACGATTGGAATACAGTTGTGAATATTCTAAGAGGAACAAAATGGTTTGTTACTGGTAGACATCACGAACTATATGCATCATGTAAAGCAAGATGTTACTTCTCTGCACTAGATGGAAATACACATAAGAATGTTGGTTTGATGAAAACTGCTGGTGTAGAAATTCCTATTGAAAGTCCTCAACTAAGTCATTCTAGAATTCCAGAATTTATTGATAAGTGTAAAGAGCGAAAGAAAGAATACGATTTACTTTTTGATTGGATGGAAAGTCAACCCAAGTGGACTTGTGCAAAAATGTCACGGCTGTTTTGACAAACAAACCTCAATGAAACGTCAATATTACTGACTTTATTTTATAAATAAATGCGTAACACCCCAAAGGAGATAACCAATGTGGCCTTACACTGATGAGGAATGGGAACAATTGAGCCCATCCAAACAAACAAAACCTAATTGATTGGGATGCTTTGCATCCCATTAACCGTTTTAGAGGTATGAAATAAAATGTCAAAATGGATTGCAAAACTGTTTCAAACAAAACCAAAAACAACCGATATCATTCGTTTTATTAGAACTGAATATGCCAACGATACAAAACATCTAAGGGATGAGGACGTTCTATCTTATTATGAATACATCACACACAAAAGGAGAATAAAATAATGTCCATAGGACTAGTATTAAATCACACATACAAACAGACTTGTGAAATCTGCGATTGGATTTCTAAAATGGCACAGATTGCATTTGTTGCTGTTATTGCTTTCGGTGAGAGTGCCGGAAGAGCAAGAGCTGCATCGCATCTTTCCAGCATGGGGTACTATGAGGAAGCAAAGGCGTTGATGTTAAAGGAAGATAAAGACGATTAGTCTGCGAATCACCCAACCCGATTCGTCCTATATTCCCATTTTTGGGTAAAAACTAGGAATATATTCCCGCTCGGGACAAAAATAATTTCAAAAAAATGATAAGCCCCTGTTTTTACAGGGGTTTTTTCAGCACTTTTTTTCACTTTTTACTTGACTTTGTTATGATAACAAAGTATATTAATTAAGTAAGATG
>JGI10211J34971_10002479_pt1 | contig 15033 bp, 14 predicted proteins | sample Etolagsediment_FD_34971 | JGI IMG/M metagenome (IMG submission 34971) | reverse complement strand
CCTTTTCGCCATCCACAAACACCGGGGCCGAGGGGGTTTCGCCGGTGCCGGGCAACGAGATGCCAATATCGGCTTGTTTGCTTTCACCGGGACCGTTCACGATGCAGCCCATAACCGCCAATTTCAAGCTTTCTGCGCCGGGATAGGCCGTGCGCCATTCCGGCATGCGCCTGCGGACATAGTTTTGAATGTCCATCGCCAGCTCTTGAAACGAGGTCGAAGTGGTGCGTCCGCAACCGGGGCAGGCGATGACTTGAGGCGAGAAACTGCGCAAGTGAAGGCTTTGCAAGATTTCCTGAGCGACCCGCACTTCGCGTTCCCGAGCCGCCCCCGGTTCGGGCGTCAAGGACACACGGATGGTGTCGCCGATGCCTTGGGACAACAAAATTGACAGTGCCGCCGTGGACGCAACGATGCCCTTGTCACCCATTCCGGCCTCGGTCAGACCCAAATGCAGGGCATAGGTGGAACGCTCCGCCAGCAGACGGTAGACATTCACCAGTTCCGGGGCTTCGCTGACCTTACATGAAATAACGATGCGATCTTTACCCAGGCCCAATTGCTCGGCCCGCTCGGCACTGCCCAGCGCCGACTGCACCAAGGCTTCGCGGGTAACCTCTTGGGGCGAGCGCGGTTGGGATAACTTGGCATTTTTATCCATCAAAGCCTGCGCCAAATCTTGATCCAAACTGCCCCAATTGACGCCGATGCGCACAGCTTTACCCAGCTTTGCCGCCAGTTCAATCATCGACAAAAACTGTGAATCGCGTTTTTCTTTAAAGCCCACATTGCCGGGATTGATGCGAAATTTTGCCAGCGCCTCGGCGCATGCGGGATGGTCGGCCAGAAGTTTGTGACCAATGTAGTGAAAATCGCCAACCAACGGCACGGTGACATTTTGCGCCAGCAGTTTTTCCCGAATATAGGGCACCGCTCTGGCGGCTTCGTCACGATCTACGGTCAGGCGCACCAGCTCCGAGCCCGCTTCCGCCAACGCCGCGACTTGTGCCACGGTGGCGTCAATATTGGCCGTGTCGGTGTTGGTCATAGACTGCACGCACACAACATGCCCACCGCCGACCTTGACCCCGTCGATGTCGACGCAGACGGTCTGATGGCGGTTTGGCGCAGCCTGTTGAGAAAGTGAGCTCATGTACGGGTTCCTGAGAGGACTTCTAGGGGGCTTTTAAGGGGGCTATATAACGCGCCCAGCCCGATTTCGGAAGCGCTCTTGCACAGATCTCCTGATTGGGACAACAAACACGACGGACCAAAGTTATGCGTTCGCCTGAGCTATTCGCTCACCGCCGTTCCGGCTTTCAACTTATCGATATCCAATTCCACACTGCGGCGAACCTCGCCAATGGCACCGATGGAAGGGGCGGCGACATCATCTACACGCAATTCCAAGGCCCCCGCATTGCCCGTCATCAAGCGCAAACCGCTGCGATTGGGAACCTTGTATTCATCCCCCTTGCGCAACAGACGGGTGAACAGCAAACGATCAGCCACTTCGTCGCGGACCTGAATCCAACTATTTGAAAGGGCGTGTACGGTGATGCGACTCGGCCCTTCGTTTTGACGTTCCTGGGTCGGGACCGGTTCGGTTGAAGCTGGGGCAACACCGGTTGGCGCGGAGACGACGGATGGGGGGGCGGTTGGCGCGTCAACCATAGGAGCGGACGTGACAGATGCGGACTCAACCCGTGCAGGAGCAGGCGGCGTTTTATCCGCTGGCACGGAGTCTGGAACCTTAAGGGGCTCGTTCGCGAGAGCGGTCGGCGCTTGGTCCGTGACATTTCCAGCAGCATCCGACGGTCGCTCCGCCATCTGCATCTCAGTTTTTGGGGTCGCCTTAACTTCGGCTTTTGGGGGCGCCTCAACTTCGGCGACCTGTTTTTTCATGGCGGGCGCGGGAACATCGTCAGCGTTGTCCTGAGGTGATGAAATTTGTTCCGGGCTTTGGGGAGCCACGCTTGCTATTGGAGCCAGTTCCGAGGCTGCTTCCGCAACAACTGCGGCTTCTGGAGCCGTTTCCGAGGGGGATTCGGGCGTGCCTTCCGGCGCAACAGAGGCCGCTTCCGGGGTTGTTGCGCTCGCCTTATCAGTCACCGACGCCATGTATTCTGGAACGCTTTCAACCCGCGCCGCATCGACACCATCCCCGGTGGAGTTCCAAAACCACATCCCATAAGCCAAGGCTGCAAAGATAACGCCGAGGCCCAGCACCGCGCCACCGGGCACACCGCTGTCGGACATGGGTTTGGGAAACACCAAATCTTTTTTACCGTTGAGGCCCGCAGCTTCGACTTTATAGCGCCGCACCACTTCCTCGCCATCAAGGTGCAGGTGTTCCCCGTAACTGCGCACAAATCCAATGGCATACGCCGCACCCGGAAGGTCTGCGTGTCGATCTTCTTCCAGGGCTTCCAGGTATTTCTGGCTGATGCGCAGAGCGCGGGCCACATCGGCAATGCCAACACCGGCGCGTTTGCGCGTTTCGCGCAACAACCCGCCCACAGTTGTCGAAGTGGCTGATGGTTGAGAAGAAGGCTTATTTGAAAAAGATTGGCTATTGGTCACGCGAAAACCCCTATACGGGGAGATTGTTCAATCAGCGCCCCGCCACATACCGTGTATTCTGCCCGAAGCTCACTAAATTGCAAGGACTTGCCTTGAATTTGCGGCTCAAATCTTAATCCCGTGGTCCTTGGCAAAGGCCTTGAGCCGGGGACGGATACTCACCCGCGGCATTTCAAGCACCGAATGGACAAACTGCGCCACTTGACGTTCCGACATGGAGCGAATCATTTCTTTCACCGGGCCCAACGCGGGTGGCGGCATCGAAAGGCGACGAAAACCGATGCCCACAAGCGCCATCGCCTCCAGTGGGTTGCCCGCGGCCGCACCGCACACACTGACCGGCACATTGGCCTGATCGCAGCGATCACGCACAGACTTCAAAAATCCCAACGCAAACGGCGACAAGATATCGTATCGCCCAGAAACATGAGCATTGCCGCGGTCCGTGGCGTACAGGAATTGCATCAAATCGTTTGAGCCGACGGACACAAAATCCACCCGTTTGAGCAACTTATCCAGCTGCAGCGCCAGGGCCGGAACTTCCAACATGACCCCGGTATAAACATGTTCCGGCAAAATCCCGCCGCGTTCTTTTTCCCGGTCCAGTTCACGTTGCAGAAGCTTCTTGGCCGCATCAAACTCTTCGACTTCCGCGATCATCGGGAACATCACATGAATATCGCGCCCCTGTGCGGCCTGAACCAAGGCCCGCAACTGCTGGCGCAAAATCGCGGGACGATCCAAGCAAATGCGAATGGCGCGCCACCCCATGGCCGGGTTTTCTTCGTCCAATTCCCCCCAATAGGGCAGAACTTTATCCCCGCCCACGTCAATGGTGCGAAACACCACGGGCTTGCCATTGGCGCGATCCAAGACTTTTTCGTACAGCGTGCGCTGGGCGGGCACATCGGGAAATTCTGCGCGCACCATGAACGGCACTTCGGTGCGGTACAAGCCGACGCCTTTGGCCCCCGTCGTTTCAATCTGGTCGAAATCGAACAACAGACCAGCATTGATGGAGAGGCTGACCTCAATGCCATCAAGGGTCTTGGCCGGCAAATCTTTGAGCTGAGCGTACTGGGCTTTGATTTGCTCTAGGGCTTTGCGGGTTTCGTGAAACGCTTGCTGGACGTCTTCGCCGGGTCGGACCAAAACCTGGGAATGTTGCCCATCAACAATGATGCTTTCGCCATTGTCGATTTTCGACAGCACCTCACGCACATGGCCCATAACCGGAATGTCCAAAGCGCGCGCCACGATGGCGACGTGTGACGTCGCGGAGCCTTCTTCCAAAACCAAGCCGCGCAAGCGCGTATGGTCATATTCCAACAGCTCTGCCGGACCCATATTGCGCGCCACCAAGATGACATGTTCGGGAAGGTCATCCTTGTCCACCGTGATGGTGCCCAGAAGTTGTTTGAGCAAACGATTGCCCAAGTCTTCCATATCGTGCATCCGCTCGCGCAAGTAGGGATCCGACGATGCGCCCAAGCGGGCACGCATTTCGTTTTTGACCTTGAGCACTGCTGCCTCGGCGGTCAGACCTGACGTCACGGCCTCTTCGGTGCGGCGCAACCAGCCGGCGTCTTCCGCCACCATGCGAAAGGCTTCCAGCACGTCTTCGTGCTCTCCCCCTTCCCCGGCGGTTAAGGGACTTTGGCTCAAAATCATGTCCAATTGACCCAGCATGGCGGCAAAAGCCTCATGCAGGCGGACCATTTCTTGTTCTGGATCTTCGGCCACCAAATCGCCGATATCGAAACTGGGTTCGTGCAAGACCGCCTGACCGATGCCCAGGCCGCTGCTGAAACAGGTCCCTTCCAAGCGTAAGGGTTTCAGTGCAATTCCATCGGTGGGCATCAGTTCATGGCGACTGATCAGCTCCCCGCCCGCGACCATTTCCGCCAACACCATGGCGACCGTCTGCAAGGTTTCGATTTCTTCATCGGTGTATTGGCGTTCGGTTTTGTTTTGCACCGCCGCGACGCCAACCACGCGCCCCGCGCGCAGCACCGGAACCCCCATCAGGGAGTGAAATTCATCTTCACCGGTTTCCGGTCGAAACACGAAATTGGGGTGTGCTTGTGCGTCAGATAAAGCCAGCGGCGCGGCGCGGGCGGCAATTTCACCGATCAGCCCTTCGCCAAAACGCAATCGCGTGACGTGCACGGCTTTGGGGCTCAAGCCTTGGGTGGAAAACAGTTCCAACACGTCGCCAGCCCGGCGCACATAAACCGAACACACCTCAGTCACCAAATCGGCAGCAATAATTGCGGTGATTTTATCCAGGCGCGACTGTGCCGAGCCTTCGCCCGCCATCACGTCGCGTACCCTTGCGAGCAGTCGCCTTGGGGCCGTAGATATTGAGGCCGGATTCATATGATCGGCTCCCGCTTATTGTGTCGTGTGCCGCGTTTTCTTCTGCGTTTGGTGTTNCGCTACGCGCNTTGACGNGCATCGATGTATACGTGGGCTTGGTCAATCAATTCNGCAAAGATTTCCGCCATCGGTTGTTCGCTTTTAACCATGCCAACAATTTGCCCCGCCATCAAGGAGCCACCTTCGACATCACCGTCGATCACAGCGCGCCTTAAGGCCCCGGCCCAGAAATGTTCAATTTCCAACTGGGCTTCGTGCTGGTCAAGTTCACCAGCGTAGTGTTTTTCGATCACCCGGCGTTGGGTTTCCATGAAGGTTTGCGTGCCCTTGTTAACGATGGCGCGGACCGGAATAACAGGAAAACGCGGGTCGATCTGTACGGTCGGCACGGCGTCGCGTGCCGAAGCCTTGATAAAGGCCTTTTTGAAGTTTTCGTGGGCGATGCTTTCCGTCGCACAAACCAATCGCGTGCCCAACTGCACACCCGCAGCGCCCTGCTCAAGATAACTCACAATCGTTTCGCCCCGACCGATACCGCCCGCGACAAACACCGGAACTTCGGTGATGTTGGGGAGAATTTCTTGAGCCAAAACCGATGTCGAAACCGGACCAATATGGCCGCCCGCTTCACTGCCTTCAATCACCAACGCGTCGGCCCCGCTGCGCACCAAGCGTTTGGCCAAAACCAACGCGGGGGCAAAGCAAATCACTTTAGCACCGCCTTCTTTCAGTTTTTTGATGGCCGATCCGGGCGGCAATCCGCCCGCCAGCACCACATGAGAGACGGACAGCTGCAAACACACATCGATCAACTTGTCCAAATCCGGATGCATGGTGATCAAGTTGACGCCGAACGGTTTCGAGGTCATCGCCTTGGTGGCGACAATTTCCGCATGCAAAAGATCCGCACCCATGGACCCACAAGCCAGCACGCCAAATCCGCCCGCATTGGAAATGGCCGACACCAGATGGCGTTCGGACACCCAGGACATGGCGCCGCCCAAGATGGCGTACTGGGAACCGAGAAAATCCCGGCCCCGCGCCCACAGTTGGTTGAGGCGCTGTTCAGCTAAAACGCTCATATCAGATCCCGTCAAATTCATCTGCTCAATACATTTAGTCTGTCGCATCCAAACCATATGCGGTGTGCAAAGCGCGCAACGCCAGTTCGGTATAGTCTTCCGCCACCAAAACACTGACTTTGATTTCGGACGTCGAAATCACCTGAATGTTGATGCCCTTGTCGGCCAACGCCTGGAACATCCGTTGGGCAATGCCCGCATGCGAGCGCATGCCGACACCGATCACGGAAATTTTCACCACGTTGGAATCGGCCAGCAAGTCCTTGTAGCTGACTTCGGCGGTATGCTTGCGCACCGTTTCGACAGCGCGCGCCATATCCGACTTGGTCACCGTAAAGGTCATGTCCGTCGACTTGCCGTCTTCAGACACGTTTTGCACGATCATATCCACGTTGATGCTGGCTTCGGCCAACGGACCAAACAATTTGGCCGCAATGCCCGGCTCGTCAGAAACGCCGATAAGAGTAATTTTTGCTTCATCGCGGCTATAGGCGATGCCGCTGATAAGTTCATGTTCCACGATCTCGTCCTCGTCCACAACTAAGGTACCCTCATCGTCCGAGAAACTCGAACGCACTTGCAGGCGTACCCCATGCTTCATTGCCACTTCTACGGAGCGGGTCTGTAGGACCTTCGCTCCCAATGAGGCCATCTCGAGCATTTCCTCAAAGGTAATTTTGTCGAGTTTTTTGGCCTTCGATACGATCCGGGGATCGGTGGTGTAGACACCGTCCACGTCCGTATAAATATCACAACGGTCCGCCTTTAACGCAGCGGCCAGCGCCACGGCCGAGGTATCGGAACCGCCGCGCCCCAAAGTCGTGACGCGTTTGTCGCTGCCGACGCCCTGGAAACCCGGCACGACCGCGACTTCACCGGCTGCCAGTCGTTTTAAGACTTCTGAGCAATCGATATCCAAGATGCGGGCTTTGCCGTGGGCGCTGTCGGTGCTGACGGGCAATTGCCAGCCCATCCAGGACCGTGCCGTCACGCCCAAGTTTTGCAGCGCCAACGCCAAAAGCCCCGCCGTCACCTGTTCCCCGCTGGACACCACCACGTCATATTCGCGGGTGTCATACAGGGGGTTAATCGACGTTACGTAGTCGACCAACTGGTTGGTCACGCCAGACATGGCCGACACCACCACGGCGACTTGATTACCAGCGTCCACTTCGCGCTTCACGCGCTTCGCGACGTTTTGAATGCGTTCGACGTCGCCCACCGAGGTCCCGCCAAATTTTTGTACAATGAGTGCCATTTGCCGTCTTATACCTGCCGTCTTAATCTCTTGTAGATTTTACGTTTGCGTTTCTCAAATTCGAATAATTTAATCATTTGCACCCGCTTTGGGCCTGACAAAGACTGGAAAAGCACTGGAAACAAACCCAGATTCAGCTTATGACAGCCCCAATAAGGGGAACGGGCGGCTATACATACCCGCAATGCCCCAATCTCGCAAGTACGCCAACACCTGCCCAGCTTGAAAAAACCTGATCTGAAAAGGCTTAAGCCCCATGACCGACTCCCAGACCAGCACGGCCAATCCCGAAGAGGTTGCGCGTTTTACCGCCATGGCGGATGCATGGTGGGATCCAACCGGCAAATTCCGCCCGTTGCACCAGCTCAACGAAGCGCGCATTCAGTTCATCAAAGACAACGTTTGCCGCCATTTTGACCTGGATGCCAACGCTGAGCGCCCCCTCAAAGGGCTGAACATTGTTGATATCGGCTGCGGCGGGGGCCTGCTGTCGGAACCCATGGCGCGCCTTGGCGCCACCATGGTTGGCATCGATGCGGGGGAGAAAAACATCGAAATCGCCAAAATTCACGCCCTTCAAAGCGAACTCGACATCGATTACCGCAACGTTTTGCCCGAAGACTTGGCCACTGAAGGCCGCCGCTTTGACGTGGTGCTGAACATGGAAGTGATCGAACACGTTGCCGACACCGAGGCTTTCATGGCGGCATCAGCGGCGCTGCTCAGCGAAAAAGGCTGCATGGTTTTGTCGACCATGAACCGCAATCTCAAATCCCTGATGTTGGGTAAAATTGCTGCGGAATACCTGCTCCGGTGGCTTCCCATCGGCACCCATGATTGGAAAAAGTTTCTCAAACCCAGTGAATTGGCACGCTTGATCCATCCGCACGGGCTGGCATTCACCGACCTGCAAGGCATGGTCTACAATCCTATGCAGGACACGTGGACCCTGTCCAAATCCAATTTGGATGTGAATTATTTGGGATTTGCTGAAAAAGAATAAACCGGGCTTTAAGGCCCTGTTACTGCGCTGCGGCCCTAATTATTGCGCCGCGGTTGACCCGGAATGCGCAGGAAATCGATGCCTTCTTCTTTTAATTCTTCGGCGTCTTCTGCGCTGGTTTTGCCATAAATGCCGCGTTCTTCTGCATCACCATAGTGAATTTTACGAGCTTCAGAGGCAAATTCATCGCCGACGTTTTCGAAGTGTTCTTCGGCATAGTCGTGAATTTGGCCGACCGCGTCTAAGATTTGCTGGGCCACCTCTTTGGCGCGGCGTTCATCCATGGCGTTGACGTCACTTACGGGTTGGACACTCACCTCGCGGGCGCTGTCTCCCTGATCCCCCCCGTCCCCCTTTGAAGAGGCAACGTGAGGAGCCATCGGAGCCTTGGAAACGTTGGTTGAACCGCAATACGGGCATTCAACATCACCCGCCACCGTCTGCTCATCATAAGAAGCGCTGTTGCGAAACCACGCCTCGAAACTATGTTCATCGGCGCATCGAAGTTGGTAGAGGATCATCCAGGCAAACCCGTTATTCAATTTGGTTGTGAATCAGTATAGTGGAATCGAGACGAAACCGAAACCTCGTTCAATCACAGCATCAAAGACTACGCTTTAAGGGTTAACAAATGTCCAACGCCGACACCTCTGACGACAAAACCTTCCGTCATTTGCGCATCACCCAGCCGTCCCCTTGGATTGCGCGGTGGCTGCCTTTGTTTAAGCCCCACGCCCAGGTTTTGGACTTGGCGGCAGGGGGCGGACGCCATGGTCGTTTGTGTCTTGAGCACGGCCACAGCGTCACTTTTGTAGATCGCACCCTTGAGCCGTTATCCGATTTGCAAGACACCCTGAACGCTGAAGTGATCCAAGCCGATCTGGAAGATGGCTCTCCTTGGCCTCTTGGAAAGCGCCGTTTCGATGCGGTGATCGTCGTGAACTATCTGCACAGAGATTTAAACGCGCAAATTCTGGCCGCCCTCAACCCCGGTGGCGTATTGCTGTATGAAACCTTTGCGCTCGGCAATGAAGACTACAGCCGCCCGCGCAACCCTGACCACCTGCTCAAGGCGGGTGAGCTGTTGCACATGGCCCAAGGCAAACTGAACGTGGTGGCGTATGAACAGGGTTTGGTCACCAATGCCGATATTCAGGGTGTAAAACAGCGCCTGTGCGCCGTCAACGATTTGGGTCAGTCCGAGCGCGAAGACGGCGAACCGCCCGTTCACCCCATCTGAACCCAGAAATCACACTTAAAATAATTTACGGGTGTGCATCAGCGACGGCACCATGGCGCGGGCTTCCAGCACCAGATTCGGATCGACATCGACGATGATGAAGCCCGGTTTCTCGCCTGCATCTGCCAGCACCCGCCCCCAAGGATCAATGATCAGGGCATGGCCGAAGGTTTTGCGTCCCCCCGCGTGGGTGCCGACTTGTGCCGGCGCAAAGACATAACAGCCGTTTTCGATGGCCCGCGCGCGCAATAACACATGCCAGTGTGCCTCGCCGGTGGGCACGGTAAACGCTGCGGGAACCGCCAGCATGGTGGCGCCGCCGTGGGCCAAGGCTCGATATAAATAGGGAAAGCGCACGTCGTAACACGTGCTCAGGCCCAATCCGCCCCACGGCAAATCGACCAGTACGGTTTCGCTGCCGGGGCTAAAGGTGGCGGATTCACGATAGCTTTCCCCATTGGCCAAATCGACGTCGAACATGTGGATTTTGTCATAGGTGGAAGCAATTTTACCGTCCGGCGAAAAAACGAAGGAACGGTTGGCGATTTTGTCGCCGTTCCAAATCGCCAGAGTGCCGCCATGCAGCCAGATGTCGAGCTCGACGGCAAGGGCACTAAAGGCCTCGATGGCCGGATGGCGGTCTTGAGAACGGGCCTGGGCGCGAATGTTGTCGGGGCCGAACGTCATCATCACCACGTTTTCGGGGAACAGCACAAACTCTGCCCCCAACACCGCCGCTTCCCGCGCCAGCTCACAGGCCTCGTCAATATTGGCGGCCATGTCGTCGCTGGCATTGACTTGTACGCAAGCGGTTTTAAAGCGTGCTAACGACCCGGTCACGGCAAAATCCTTGTGAAGTGCCTTATGAAGTGTTTGTTAAGCAAGCCCCAGCATGCCATTTAATTCACCATCGAAATCAAGTTCAAACAGATCGTCGCAGCCGCCAATCGGTTTGTCGTCGATGAAAATCTGCGGCACCGTATGACCGCCTGAACGTTTTTCCATTTCCGTGCGCTTGGCGCGGTCCGTCATGACGTTGAATTCTTGGTATTTAACGCCCTTTTTGTTCAGCAGGGCTTTGGCACGAACGCAATAGGGGCAAATGGGTGTGGTGTAGATTTCAATTTTAGCCATGATGTCTTTCCAAATGTTAAGCCACGCCAGTAGACCGTGAGCTATACATATTTCTAATATAAGGCGTGATGGCTTTCAAACGAAACCTCGCACCACCCGCGCCATCACCAAAACGTCCACGTCCGTGCATCCCGCACGCTTTAAGACCTTGGCCACCGTGCGCACCGTTGCTCCGGTGGTGTAGACATCATCAATCAACAGCACGCGTTTGCCCTTGAGCTGGTCTCCCCGCCCAAGCGACAGGGCAAATGCCCCTTGAACATTGCGCGCCCGCGCCAATCGGCCAAGTCGCCCTTGGCTGGGGGTTTTGCGCTTGCGCACCAAAGCCGCCACATCAACGGGCGTCCCGCTCAACTTGCCGATCGCCAAGGCCAGCAACGCCGCCTGATTATACCGACGATGAAACAAGCGCGTCCAATGCAGCGGAACCGGCACAATCACGTCCGCGTCCGCCACCAACGCACGACCCGCTGCCAACATCCACTTGGCATACAGCTCCACCGATTCGATGCGATCAGAGTGCTTGAAGGCCAAGATCAAATCCCGCGATGAATCGTCGTACAGCAACGCCGCGCGGGCGCGGTCAAACGGCGGCAATGCGCGCACGCACGCCCCGCACAAGGTGCGCTCCGCCACCTCATAGTCAAACGGGTGGCCGCACGCCTGACAGCACGGCGAACCCAGAAACGTCAATCGGGTCCAACACGGTGCACACAAGGTCTGAGCTTGGGCCACCTGGGTGCCGCATCCCGCACAGGTGGGCGGCAAGATAAAATCGATCAGACTGCGAAACGGCCTCAACACGCTGTGATGCATCTTCACTCACAAACATCAACCTATAAGCTAACACTTTAACAGCCCTGTCGGCTGTGGCATATAGGGGTTATGGCAACACCTCCACACATGGCTCTTTTTGAGCGACACGCCGTGCGTCTGCACCGAGACCGCGCCGCAGCGCTGCTGGATGATCACGACTTTTTATTTGTCGAAGTCGCCGATCGCCTGACCGAGCGCCTAGATGACGTCAAACGCGACTTTCCCTTCGCGCTCGACATAGGCTGTCACGGCGGCGAGGTGGCCAAAAGCCTCAGCCAAGACACACCCCAAGGCCCGCATCGGCGCGGCAACATCGAAACCTTGATCCAGTGCGACCCCTCCCCGGCCATGGCGCAAAAAGCCGCACAAGGCTTGCATAACGTCAGCTTTGCCGCTGATGAAGAGTTTTTACCCGTGAAGCCCCAAAGCTTCGATTTGGTGCTATCAAACCTGTCGCTGCACTGGGCCAACGATTTGACCGGTGCCTTGGTGCAAATTCGCCAATCGCTCAAACCTGACGGGCTGTTTCTCGCCGCCATGTTGGGCGAAGGCACCTTACAAGAACTCCGCACCGCATTGATGGCGGCGGAAATTGAAATCGAAATGGGCATGAGCCCCCGGGTGTCGCCCTACGCCACCGTCCAAGACCTGGGCGGATTGCTACAACGCGCCGGATTCGCCATGCCCGTGGTCGATACCGAAACCATCACCGTCAGTTATCCTGACATTTTTAAGCTGATGCACGATTTGCGTGGCATGGGCGAAACCGGCGCGGTCAGCGGCAGGCGCAAAACCTTCACCCGCAAAGACACCCTGATGCGCGCCGCCGAAATCTACGTCGAAAAGTTTGCCGGCCAAGACGATTGTGGCGAAGGCCGCATTCCCGCAACCTTCGACATCATCTACCTGACCGCCTGGTCACCACACCCCGACCAACAAAAGCCCCTGCAGCCGGGCAGCGCGCAAACCTCACTGGCCCAAGTTTTGGGCGACGCCTGAAGGGTGGGCCTCGAAACAAGCTTGAACCATTCCAGACGAATCCTTAAGTTCGCCCTATGAAATTTGAAACACCCCTGATCCCCGGTAAACTGGTGAAACGCTACAAGCGTTTCCTCACCGATGTTGAGCTGGCGGATGGAACCGTCGTAACGGCGCATTGCGCCAATTCGGGCTCGATGCTGTCGGTCAATGAACCCGGTGCCCCGGTGTGGCTGTCGCCCGCCAATGATCCCAAGCGCAAACTGAAATTCACGTGGGAGTTGGTGAAAATCGGCAACGCCATGGTCGGCATCAACACCCAGCACCCCAACCGCATCGTCTTTGAAGCCATTGAAGCGGGCAAAATTGATGAACTGACGGGCTATGCAACGCAGCGCCGCGAAGTCAAATACGGCAAAAATTCGCGCATCGACGTGTTGTTGGAAAGCCCCGACAAGCCCAATTGTTATGTGGAAGTCAAAAACACCACCATGCGCCGCGATTTCAGCCCCGGCGCCCCTGCCGAATTTCCCGATTCCGTCACCGCCCGCGGTGCCAAACATCTGGAAGAGCTGGGCGACATGGTCGAACAAGGTCACCGCGCGGTGATGTTTTACCTGGTCCAGCGGGACGATGCCGATACCTTCACCGTTGCCGCCGACATTGACCCTATCTACGCCGAAGGGCTCAAAATCGCCCAAAAGCGGGGCGTCGAAGTGGTGGCTTACAGCTGTCGCGTGTCCCCGCTTGAAATCGAAATTATCGGCCCGGCAGAGGTAAAGCTTTGAATTTCGCGAACCCATGCCATAATCGGCCAACCGCTAAAATGCACAAAAGAAAAGTTAAGTATGAGCCATTCACGCAGCATTAAGATTCACGGCCCCGAAGATTTCGAAGGCATGCGCAAAGCCGGACGCTTGGCGGCCCAGACCATCGACATCGTCACCCCGCATGTGAAGCCCGGCGTCACCACCGATGAGCTCAACACCATTTGTCACGATTTTATCGTTGCCCACGGCGCCCAGCCCGCGCCGTTGAACTATCGCGGTTTTCCCAAATCCATCTGCGCGTCCGTCAACCACGTGGTGTGTCACGGCATTCCCGGTGACAAAAAGCTCCACGATGGCGACATCATCAATCTCGACATCACCACCATTTTGGACGGTTGGTTCGGTGACACGTCGCGCATGTTCACGGTCGGTGAAGTTGCGGTCAAGGCGAAGCGCTTGATCGACATCACCTTTGAGGCCATGTGGGAAGGCATTCGGGTGGTCAAGCCCGGCGCCACCACCGGCGACATCGGCCACGCCATTCAGACTTATGCGGAGGGCCAACGCTGCTCGGTGGTGCGCGATTTTTGCGGTCACGGTCTGGGCCGGGTGTTTCATGATGCGCCCAACATCATGCACTACGGCGAACCCAGCACTGGGGCACGTCTTGAAGAAGGCATGTTCTTCACCATCGAGCCGATGATCAACCTGGGCAAGTACGATGTGAAGATTTTGGGCGATGGATGGACGGCCGTCACCAAGGACCGTTCCTTGTCGGCCCAGTTTGAACATTCCATCGGCGTGACGGCGGACGGCTATGAAGTCTTCACCTTGTCGCCGGAAGGTCTGGACAAGCCCCCCTATCGTTAGGCACTCTATGGTCAGCGCACTCATGCCGTGAGTCGCACAACAACACCCTCGCCGGAAATGAGGATTGATGACCGATACGCCGCCCCCCGCTCAAGACACGAAATCAACCGCGCAACATGCCGGGCACCGCCAGCGCTTGCGTGAACGCTTCGTCCGGTCCAAGGGCCAGGATCTGGCCGATTATGAACTCATCGAACTGTTGCTGTTCGCCGCCATGCCCCGGCGCGACGTCAAGTCGGTGGCCAAGGCGTTGATCAAACGATTCGGCTCGTTCGCCGGGGTGCTGGGGGCGGACTACGCGGAGCTGCAAAAGATCGACGGCATCGGCGAAGCTGCGGCGGTGAGCCTGTTGGCGGTGCGCCAAGCGGCGGTGCGCTTGCTGCAAACGGACATCATGAACCAACCGGTGCTCAACAACTGGCAGAGCCTCATGGATTATTGCCGCGTGTCCATGGGATCGAGCAAAACCGAACAGGTCCGGGTGCTGTATCTGAACCGAAAAAACGTTCTCATTGCCGACGAATTACAACAAGAAGGCACCGTCGACCACACCCCGGTCTACCCCCGTGAAGTCATCAAACGGGCCTTAGATCTCAGCGCCAGCGCCCTCATCTTGGTCCACAACCACCCCTCAGGCGACTCCACCCCCAGTCAAGCCGACATCGAAATGACCCGCGAGCTGCAAGGTGCCGGAGAAAAACTCGGCATCGCGCTTCACGACCACGTGGTGGTCAGCAAAAACGGCAACACCTCGTTTAAAACGTTGGGGTTATTGTGAGGGTGGCGGCTTATTGATGGCCAGCACCTCATGGAAACGATAACGCACGCGAATCCCCACATAAAAAATGAGTTTTATTTTTATTATACCGCTCACCTAAGAACCCGAAAATCACTGGGTGATATGATGCGGAAATTATCTG
>JGI10211J34971_10002478_pt1 | contig 15034 bp, 17 predicted proteins | sample Etolagsediment_FD_34971 | JGI IMG/M metagenome (IMG submission 34971) | reverse complement strand
GGGAGAATAATTTATGGCAGAACTAATCACAAAAATAAACAAGTTTTTTCAGGGAAAGAAAACTAACATTGTACTCATAATTGCAGTGGTACTCGGTTTTCTTAAATTCCAGTTCAATTTTGAGGTTTCAGAATACATATTTGGTATCTTAGGTATATTGGGTTTTGGAACTGTTAAAGCTGGTTCGATAAGGGCAGAAAAAGCTATAAAAGAGGCTAAAGAGACCATTGAGAATATGAAGGAAACATTTGAAAATATTTCAAATAATTAGATATTTTTAGTGTATTCTTTAATGAAGAGTTTGAGTTAAATTTGTTGAAAGGAGTTAAACTTGAATAAATCATTAAAGATAGCCCATGTTGTACCTTTTACAGGTCGTGGTAGTTGTGGAATGTATGGTACAGCTTATGATTTAATGATGGCCGAGACGGTAGAGGGTCATAGACCTTTTGTTTATGACCCTCGGCCATCTAAACAAGAATATTTAGATAAGATTAAAGATTCTTTGAAAAACAACCCTGAATTAGCAGGTGAAAACCAAATAAAGAGTAACACAAGAGTTGAGATAGGGCATGAGGAAGCTGGTGTTTGTTCTGTTGATTATAACTTTGTAAAAGATGAGGTAGACTTCATCATTTCCCATTCTGGTTTAGATAGTAAACTCAGTGGTGAAGGGTACAATACACCTTACATTCATATAGCTCATGGAAGACCCTATAGTTCATTCTTGTTGGAACAAACAGATCAAATTCCTATTTATTCATTGTATAGGCATTTAGATCAAAATGAAAACTTAAAAAGGGTTATAACTTTGTGGGAACCTTACAAGGATTATTTAGAATTACTTTTTAAGGAAACACCAATAGAGGTTTTTAATGCCCCTGTTGATTTAAGTTTTTGGAAGCCAATTGATACGGATTTTGATTTCAGCGGTGAAAAAGGTGAGATTAATATAGTATGTGCTGACATATGGCGGTTAGATAAAGACCCTTATTATATTTTTCATGGTTTTAGGGAGTTTGCTAAACGATATCCAGAAGCTAAGTTGCACGTATATGGATGTAGATTAGAGAGTGGTTGGAATTGTTTAATGGATGCCTTAAAGTGTGAAGGGCATACGGGAGAGTTAGCAGGTTTAGTTCCTCCTGATTATTTGTTAAATGTTTTTAATGCGGCTGATATTGTGATAACACCACATAAAATAGCGACAAGAACCGTTAGAGAGCCTTTAGCTTGTGGTACACAGTTGGTAGCCGGTAGTGGTAATCCCTACACAAAATATACAGCAGATGTAGAAGATGTACACAAGTATGCTGATGCAATTGAGGAAGCATATCTTGATTTGAAAAAAAATAAAGAATATTGTAATAAACATAATACAGAAGTAGCTAAAACTAATTTTGATTCTAACATTTTAGCTACTCAAATGCTTAATTTAATTGAAAGTGTATGTAATGAGTGAAGTTGATGTTGCTATAGCTATACTTAAAAGAGTTGAATCTAATGTTAAGGCCATAAACGATACATTAAATGGGGCAGGGGCTGAAGTTGGTTTAAAAGGTCAAGTAAATTCTAATAAGAAAAATATTGATAGAATACTTGAAACAATGGGCAAACGTAAAACTTTGCATACGGCTATTATTTTAGGTTGCCTCAGTATTATTATAACAGAACTAGTGCATAAATTAATAAACATATTTTAGGATTGACTTATGGCTACAGGTGATTTAATAGCTTTATCGGATGCGAAGGATTACTTAGGTGATGTTAAGTTTGATAACGATGAGTTTATTCAGACTTTAATCACACAAGCCTCTCAGATGATTAAAGACGAACTACAAACGGATGTATTAACAACAACCTACACAAATGAGATGCACAATGGTGATGGTAATTGTATAATATATTTAGATAGATATCCGGTACAGAAGCTATTATCAGTTTCTATAGGTGAAGAAACAGCTGTTACCATATACCACGAGATATCACCACAAGCTTTTGTAAGCACAACCGATAATGCGTTAGAACTTAGACAGCTTACTAATGGTGAATGGATTGAAGAGACTTTAGTTTATTCTGATTATAGTGTCATGTCAGACATGTTTAGTGATATATCAGATTCTAATTGGTCTTACGAGTTGGATACAGACTTCACTATGTATAGACCAGACTCTCTTGTTAAAGAAAGTGGTAAAGAAGCTTCTTACTACCAGTGTGACCTTTATGTACCTAGCACCCCTGAGCCAGAAATAAGGATACGTAACAAAGAACAAGCTTCATTGTATGATGGTTCAGGGTATACAAAAGGTATAAGAAATATATATGTATCATATGTAGGTGGATGGGTTACCGTTCCTGAAGCTATTAAAGCGGCTACGTGTGAATTAGTTAAATTCTTATATGAAATGCTTCAGCATGATTCCTCTCTAACTAAAGAAGAATTAGGTGAATATAGTTATTCAGCAGGTATATTAGGAAACCCAGCTCACATATTCCAGAATTTGAATATAGGTTTAGTGAAAGCAAAGTTGAATCCTTTTAAGAGGTTATTGATAGCTTAAATGCTTAAACATTTACTCAATTCGACATGCACCATTCAGGAAGTTGCGAGAACTTCCGATGCTTATGGTAGTTATTATGAAAGATGGACTGATAAGTATACTGATATTTCTTGTGCTTGGCAGCCTCTTTCGAGGGTTACACGTAAATCAGGTGGTGAAGAAACTGTATATGGTAAAGAACAGACAACTGTAACAGGTACAATGTACTTAAATGCTTTTGACTTCGATATAAATGAAGAAAATAGAGTAATCATTAAAAATCAGTGTTATGATGTTATTTATGTAAGGGAAGAGTGTGGATTAGCTCATCATTACGCTGTTGATTTAGAAGCCATTAAACCGAATATATAATGAAAATACGTAAATACCCACATGCTACTTTAATTTCTTATACTGATGCTGTTATACATGGTATGTCAAAAGCCGTGCCTAAAGCAATGAGAGACATGGCTAGGCATCTTAAAAATTCTATTAAGAAAGATATAACAAGATTTAGGACTGTCCCACCTAATTTTAGGTCAAAACCTGGGCAAGCACCTTTCAAGGAAACTGGTAAATTAGCTAAGTCTATAAGAAGTAGAGGATTAAAAGGTAATATGCAGATAGGGTATTCTGCTATGACTTACACAAATAATAAATATGCAAGAGATTTAGAATATGGCCGTAGACGTAGAGGTACATATTTAGCCCCAAGGCCTCACTGGAGACCCGCTATACAACGTGAAAGACCCGCTTTTCAGATGATAGCTAACAAGATTTTTAATAATATGAATTCCTCTATGGTATCATTATACAAGAGTTTTGGAGTAGATGATGTCGCTTAAGTTAGTAAAAGCAATAATAGATCAAGCCAGAACTAACTCTGATTTAGTATTATCAGTACAGCAACCGGGTACTTCTGAGATTCGGTTTGGTGTATTCTTTAATGAGGCTCCACCAGAGGCTAAAATGCCTTATATTACTTTTAGTATAGTGTCACATACGCCTATTAATGATTTTTGTACTAATTTGAATAAAACATTTATTCAGATGGATATTTGGGACAAAAATAGAGACTTGAATAATATGGCGTTACTTGAAGGATATGTTAATGATACGTTTAATAGGGTAGAGTTACCCTTTACAGCTTCATCTGATTCAATAGGTTGTATTTTAGCAGGTGAGGTAGGGCCAATGAAAGAAGATGATTGTTGGCATAAAATAAATGAATATAGAATCCATTATAAATAGGAGATATTTATGGCTGAAATTATAGGTTATAACGGTGCGGTGTATTTTGGTGAGATACTTCCGGGTGTTTCAGATTGTGATTTCCACGCTAATGGGTGGTCATTAGATGTAGGTGTCAATCTTCATGATACCACAGATTTTTGCACCACAGGCTGGACAGAGCAGATTTCAGGTTTGAAAAACTGGTCAGGTTCTATTGAGCTACGTGTAGATGACACAAATAAAGTAGTACCTTCGGATATAGGTTCAACTGCTACTTTGAAACTCTACTACAATGACACTAACTACTTACAGGGTAAAGCTATTTTCAGTGGCTGGGGTGTTAATGTTTCAGTAGATGATTTGGAGTCACAGACAGTAGAATTTACTGGCACAAGTGATTTGTTCAGTTATTAATTTTAGTTAAATAGGAGTTAGTTATGGGTGATCCTTTAATTGGATATGTTGGTGGATTTGAATTCCATTCTGACACCTACACTACAGTGACTGATGAGGTTGTAGGTAATACCTCGGATGCTTCTCTTAATTTAGCTCATTCTGATGTGGATGGTACAGCTGCTACCATAAAAGTAAATGGTAGTAAAGTAGGGGCGCAGTATTATAATTTGAGACCCAATGGCAATCTTACATTAGATGCTGGTATTTCAGGTGATGTAACAGCTACATACAATTATTGTAATGTGGTTGTTGCGGCTGGTGCTTTTATGAGCTGGTCAGTTGATGCCTCTACTCAATTGTTTGATACCACCAACTTTAATACAGTAGGTTGGACTGAACAGATTTCTGGCTTAAATAGTTGGACTGGTTCAGCTGAACGTCATTGGCAGGATGATAAAGTAGCTAATCAAGAGGGTAGAAAAGCCTTAGTAAGATTCTGGCTTAATGATAGTAACGATAGTGACTATTACGTGGGCTGGGCTATCATAAATGGTTTTAATGCTAATGTTAGTGTAGATGCTCTTGTAGATGAAGGTTTGGAATTTACAGGTGTTGGTTCTTTATATAAAGGCTGGTAATATAGAAAGGAAAAGATATGAGTAACGATAGTTTAGAAGAAGCTAGTGGATTAGGTGTAACATTAAAGATTCTTGATAGAGATGTAGAGATTAAACCCTTCACTCTTAAAGATTTTGCGATGCTTAGGAAACATCTTAAAGATCAGAAGGTAGCCGAAGTTAGGTCTTACTCTGATGATCTGGGCGAAGATGCAAAAACAAAACTGTTAATTGATATAATTAAAGCACCCATTACTGATGAAGAGCTTGGTGATAGTCTTCAGACTATGGATGGATTGAGTTTTATATTAAAACGACAAATATCCGATGCTTTCCCCGAAAAGTCTGAAGAGGAAATATCTGAACTTATGTCTTCCAATTCTTTCATGACAGATTTGGTAGTGGCTGTGCAGGCCTTGAATCTTAACGAGGAAGTTACCGCCCACCCTCCGATAGAGGGGGAGAGCGTATAAGGTGGGATTACGCTTTCTCTCTCTTAATGCACAGTAGATATGGTTATTCAATGACCAAAGAAGACATTCTCAATCTTACCATTAAAGATTTTAAGGATAGGGTTGGGGATGCATTTGAATTAGAGAGGCAATTCAAGGGCGAGGGTAAAGGACGTATAGTTAAAGAAGACTTTGAAAAGATAAAAGAGGCGGCCATAAAGAAAGGATTACCTATACCTAAGCGTCAAGCTTATATACGTAATTAAGGATACATATTATGTCTATTGGTAGTACTACAGGCAGTATAGCAAACCTTTACGTTTTATTCAAATCAAAAGGTTTGGCTCGAATTATAACAGGCATGAAGGTTATGGATAGGGCCGCTACGGCTACAATAAGAACTCTTAATATACTTGGTGGAACTGCTAAAACTGCTTTCTTTGTAGCTGGTGCAGGTTTAACCTACGCCACAGTTGAAGCTATTAAATACGAAAAAGCTTTAGCTGAAATCAGTACTATGCTTGTGCATGATACTATGCCTTATATGAGGCAATACTCAAAGAGCCTCATGAACCTTGCATCTCAGTATGGTCAGACAACTGTCACATTATCTAGAGGTTTATATGACATTTTATCAGCATCTGTCAAAGCCAGCAAAGGTTTAGACGTATTAAAACAATCAGCTGTATTTGCTGTGGGTGGTTTAACCGATGTTAAGACCTCCGCAGATGCAATCACTACAGTCTTAAACGCCTACCAACTAACAGCTTTAGAAACCGCAGACGTAACTGACTTAATGTTCCAAACTGTTAAACGTGGTAAGATTGTAGCTGAAGAATTAGCCCAAGACATAGGTAAGCTGGCCGCTACTGCCGCAATAGCCGGTGTGAAGTTACAACATATGTTTGCGGCTATTGCTACAATGACTCGGCAAGGTATTAAATCAGATCAAGCCATGACAGCAATGCTTGGTTTATTACGTGCATTCCTTAAACCCTCTGATAAAGCAAAAGAAGCCGCTAAAAAATATGGTATCGAACTTTCTGTTACTGCATTAAAAGCAGATGGACTTATTGGTACTATCAAAAAATTAAGCAAGGTTCAAGAGCAGGACTTAGGTATTATAGTAGGCCGTATTAGAGGTTTGAAAGCTTTATCATCTCTGATAGGTGATTATGCAGGTTTCCAAAATGATGCTAATCTGATGACTTTCGCAGGCGGTAGGGCAATGGAAGCCTATCGTAAAAATTCTGAAACAACCAATGTTGAACTAAAAAGGATGTGGGAAACTGTTAAGAATTTATTCAAGGCTATTGGTGGTCAATTCCTTCCAATCATTAAAAAATTAGCCATTGCTATTAGAAATGCTGGAATAGGTGCAGGGAACAATGCTAAAGAATGGGCTGACTGGCTTATAACTCTATTTAAGACCTCTGCTCGTATTATAGCTCTTGTTGTTGTACTTAAAACTCTCATAACGGTATTAATGAATATTGTTAAACTTGTCAAGTTAATAAACTCTATTGATTTAGGTTCAGGTTTATTGAAAGCGTTTAGTGAACTTAGTTTGTTAGCTAAAGGCGGAGTTGTAGGGGGGATTGTAGCTGGGGCTGCCGCTATTGGAACGGCTATATGGGTCTTAGTTAAGGCTTTTAAGGCTACAGAAGACCCTGTTCGTAAAGCTATAAAAGATTTGAATAATTATGCTGAGGCTACTAAAAATGCAAAGCAGAAAACCGCTGACTTCATGGAGGCTTTTGAAAAAAGAATAAGCCGTCAAAAAACCATGATGAATGAGTATGCAAGGTTAATGTTATTAGAAAAACAATCAGGATTAAGTAATGAGGAATCTTTATCAAAACTAAGTTTAGGGCGACAGATTAGTACTATGTTAGGTTCAGCTAAATTCACAAAATTCGAGAGTGCGTGGGCTAAAGCTATTACTAAAGCTACAGAAAAAGGTATAAACCAAATAAAGTCAGAAACTATTTTACAAAAATCTGGATTAGACATCAGGGGTAAATTCCAAGAACCAGCTTTAATAAAATCAGAATTAGAAAGAGCTAAAAAAGAATTGAAAATACGGGAAAGATCATATACAGTGTCTGCAAGGAATAAATCTGAACTTTCTGTAAAGTATGATGAAGCAAGACTAATGGCTAAAAGAAACCCCCATATTAGTACTCCTTTTTATGGAAATTCAACACAAGACGCATTTATGGATGTGTTACTATATAAAAACAAACTTATAGAGGCGACTAAAATACATGTTAAAAATAATAAAAGGATGAGAGAATTTCAAGAAAGAGTTAAAACACTTAGTAAAGAATTATTGTTAAGTGAACAAAGAATAAAAGCTGCTAAGAAAACAGCAGATAAACAATCAGAACAAGTCGCTATAGCCCGTTTTGCTAAATTCATGAAGGATCAAGCAAAGGAAGAGGCATACCTTGCTAAATATCATGCCTTTATTAAGGAAGATAAAAAAAGCACTAAAAGTAAGGCCGAATTAGCTGGAATAGCCACCCGTAAAGCTAAACGAGATCAAGCTATTGAACAAGGACTTGATCTAAAAGATAGACAAATACAAGACGCAATAACTAAAGCAGGTCTTGCCGCAGAGAAGGAAGTAGAAGATAAGGAAGCTGCCGCAAAAAACCTTGCAAGGGATGCTGAAAGAGATAAAGAAAAAGCACGAATAAATAAAGAGTTGAATCAAAAATTAAATAATACTAAACAGGGCTTAGAATCATTCAAGTCTAGTTTAATAAGTTTACTTCCTTCACAACAGCAAAAAGAAATCAAAAAAGCAAACTTAAAGGAAGAACTAGCTAAGTTAGGTATACATGGCTCAAGCAAACTGCTTAATAAATTAGTAGGTGGATTTGATGATGGTTCAGGTCGTACATTTGATTTTGCTGGTATGAATACCGCTCTACAAAATAGTTTAATGAAGAAAGATACAATTGATAAAGAAATAAAAGCGGAGATAGAACGTACTAATACTAAATTAGATAAGATTAATAGTTCTATTAACAACTTGAATAATGAGGCAAGAGCAGGTATATAAAAGGAGAATTAAATGAGTTTAAGCTTAACACATGTATGGGAAGGCAGTGGACAAGGCGATTTCAAAGCTGATGATGATGATATAAATTCACAGCAAGAGAGCGGACAGCTTACTGAAGTTTTCTTATGCCCTTGGAGTCAAAGAGTAGAAGGTAAAAATGCGTTATTGCGTTCATCTCATGTAAGTATTATGAGTACATATGGGGAAGCCTCTAATGGTATTGAAGGTTTCCAATGTACGAGTGTTTCATTTGAAAAAGCTGGAATTGAACAAGGTCAATCCGGCCCACTAAAAGCTTACTTAAACGCCTCATTTGAAAAGACTAAAAATGAACCCGGTAATGGTCAAAGTGGTAGCAGTAATGAGAGAGATTTCAATAATTGGGTGCTTTCTATCAACCTCGGTGGGGAGGTTAAAACACTAGCTTATAACAAATGGTATTGGCTCAAAGAAGATAAGAAGATTAAAATATTAAGAGAAGATTTAGCTGGTTTAGGTAAGATATTTCCAGCAGGTACTGTTTCCTATTCTGGAATAGTACGTAACATTGTAGGGCCACCTCCTGTAGTCAACGTATTAGGTAAAATTAATTCAACAGATTTTTTGGGTTTTGAAGCTGAACAACTATTGTTTTTAGGAACCACCTTAAATGAGGTTGGTAATGAAAGAAATGAAGTTGTTGATGGTGAAACGAGAAAAGTATTGGACTATGAATGTTCATTAAACTTCTCTTGGAACCCAAAGGGATGGAACAATATATATATCCCTGAGATAAATGATTTCAAACGTATATATGTAGACATTCCACCTGAAAAAGTTGGAGACGCACCAGTAGTAAGAGAACTATATCTCAAAGATAATTTTGAAGATCTCAATGCTAACTTTTGGGTTAATACTGATCAGATAACAGTGGAAGATGAATAGGAGAGTTAATCAGTGACTGAAACAAGAACAGGTCTACCTTTACCTATAAAAGCTGGAGATATTATTAGGGCCAATTGGCTTAATGCTACTCGTTACCATGCGGCTAAAGGTTTGAATACAGGTGGTGACCCTTTTTTCACTAGTCAATATGGGGATATTTCTTCTATCAATTTACCTAGTCTATATGATCTTAGATGGGGTGTTATTACCTCAGATTTCTCAATGCAGTATAAGAACTCTTATTCTGATTTTGGTTCTGATTACTTCAAAGTAAAACCTATTGATGATAGGGGTGAAGTCATTAATGAAGACCTTGAAGTTAAAGTCTATTTCAATCAGATGATGCGTTCACCTGATTCAGATTTAAGTACAGGTGAACAAAGATGGCGTTACAATTCAAGAGCCTTAAATCAATTAGCTGAGATGGATAAAGTATGCTTCATGCCTTTTGAAAATGAGGAAGCTATTACTTATGGTGTATTGATGTTCCCTGAAAAAAGATGGAGTATTCAGTCTGATATTGATCCAAGTGCGTATACTACAAGTGATTTTAATCCATACTTTGATATGACATTAGATTCAGAACAACTCTTCTCTAAATCAGATTTACAGCTTTACACAAAAGGTTATGTGATGATGGATGAAACAGATGATAATCTGTTACGCCCTTGGTTTGTTTCAAAACCATATCAACCATTGATCAAAATATTATCGTCTGAATCTGATGGAGGGGCTTTGAATGGCCCCCGTGATACTAACACAGAGTGGACATACACAGTTCAATTAGTTAAAGAAACAGTGGATGATGACACTCTTATTTATACTGAAGATGTTAATTTAACGATAGAGAAAGCCTTTAATAGATTAGAGAAAAATAATTATAAAGTAGTAACAGGTGAAAGGTTTGGTAATGGTGTTAAATGGGATGATCTGAGTGATGCTAATTCAGCAGGTTATCTACTTCCTGCCCCTAATGATGCTGTATATAGTGCCTCAATTATTGCCGCTAAATCGAATAATCAAACTAAATATTATGCAACCTTTCAACATGAGAACCAAGTATCTATATCTTGTGCGAGTACTTAATTGAGCTTATTACTGAACAAAAAATGTTGCTGTGGTGAGAGTGAGTGGACACCATGTAGCTGTGGTAACTGTGAGGATTCTTACGGATTCTCATGGACTAACCTTATCATACAAGAAGGGCCNCCGTCGTGGACNGGCTCGGAGGGAGATCTGCTTAATGACCTGTATCCAAGCATTACATGGCCTCGTAGTGGAACGATGCGCAACTACATGACAGATAGTGTCAAGACAGCCATAGAAACTGTGTACCATCAGTCATACGATAAAAATACATTGTACTGCCCAGACGATCCGAGACCTTCAGGTATATGGCAGGAGACATACTGTTGTAATCTGAAGACCGAATGTACGTGGCGAGACTTCGGGAATTTGTTTGAACCATGGATATCTCCGCTGTACGGCTTGGGTTCCTACGGATCCATCTCTGGTGGCGTCGATGGCTGTACATTTTCATTCAGTGGCCCTGATGCTCAGTATCTATCTGATGGTGTCATCGATCTTCTTGTTACTTCGGGTTACTACTGTAATACAAGGTGTCCTGAGACAGGTAGTATTAGCTGTGACTTTGAAGTTACTATTGTACCTGAGGTATCCCTGAGCGGAAATTGGGAAACGTACTACGGGGATGTCTACCCTACAATATCATAAGGAAAATATATGGGAGTTTTGAGAGATAAATTCGAGGCAGAGAAAGCAAGGCGAGAATCAGAGGCTTGCCCGTTTGCGGTCAAGAACTGCTGTGGTCAGCCGCCGATGTGCATGCTTACCGGCGGTGACTGTAATAGTACAAAGAACACTTGTGGAATATACAAAGGAGTAGACGATGGCGATAACGATTGATGAGGTTTGGGTTGGTGGAGATACGGGGAATGAGGATGATTGGGGTACGGCGGCCAATTGGTCTACCGGTGTACCTGTTGCCAATGACGGTGTTGCTATACCCGACGGTAACACCAACGCTATTGCGGCATACGATAACACTGCTGTAGCTCTTGATTCTATAGATGTTCGGCGTGGCTACAATCAGGGCATCGGTAGTATTACTGACGGCATAGGTTCATACCTTCAGCTTGACCTTGGTGGTACAGGTGACGGTGTTGCTAACCTTGCAGGCGGCGGAGTATGCTTGTATGACATAGATAACGCTACATCCATCAACGTAGACTATGCAGGTTTGGGTAGCAGTATAACACGCACACCGGCAACATACATCAAGGGTCTTGACAATGATGCTGTCAATATAGGCTGTGGTTCGGGTAGTAGCGTGGGTCTGTGTTGGCTTGATGGTGAGGTGCTTGAGACTGACGCATTGACTATAGTATCCGGTACGGTGTACATAGGCAGAGGCTTGGTCAAGAAGGATGGCTCTACTGCGGTAGACATTACAGTCAAGGGTGGCACAGTGTATTGTTGGTCTCCTGTCGGCACACTGACAATGAGTGGTGGTGCTCAGTTCTACCATTACGCAGAGGGATCCTCTCTTGCCACCTTAGACTTTAAGAACTCAACATACACACCGATGCGTAGTATGACTATCGGCACAGCACTCACAAGCAACAGTACAGGTATCTTTGACCTTGAGCAAGGCAAGGGCACAGTGACCATAACACCTGAGGCTACGGTAGAGCAGGGCTTCAAGATTATGGATGCTAACGATAGGCTGGCTTCCGGTGCAGTATTTAAGTATGCAAGTGGGCTTAACGAGCCGGGACTGAAGACGGGGCTGAGCAAGAAGATTACCATCTCTGACATATAAGGACAATAACACATGGCTATCTACGATGAAGAGTATGCAAAACAGAAGGCGATAACACGCAACATGGGTAGACCTAAGGCGAAGATTAGGACTATCAAAGAGATGCAGGGCAACAGGTCTCCGGCTTCTGATATGGGTAGCGGTTTAACGCCCAACCCTGGTATCGGCCCGACATTGGCACAGACACCTGCCTTGACAGGTAGCGATATATCAGGCGGCAGACGGTCTAACCTTCCAAGTAACCGGATGGATACTCAGCCGGGTAGGGGTCAGGCGGCTATCGCAGGTGTACCAAGCTCGATGACTACACCACAGAACACAAGCTTCACTTCATTCCAACCCAACGATGTTCAGGGTGCTACTGTCCTTGGTGTTAGCTCAGCCGGTATAGGTGACAATGTAGACCTTGAGCGGGCCCGTGTAGCCCCTATCGCAACCCCTACTGCTGAACTACAGTATGCACGAGAAGAGGCCGCAGAGATCAGTAGACAGCGTCAGAAGGCAATCAACAAGCTCCGTTCTACCCAAGGTGACCCTGAAACCCAAGCATTCTGGGCTCAGAAGATTGAGGAAGAGTTGGGTGCAGATGCACCGATGGATGCACTGAGTGCCGCCGCAGACCGTAGAGAGATTATTCAGAACCGACAAGCGGATATCCGGGCTGAACAACAGAGGGTAGCGGCAGAGAAAGCACGCAAGGCGTTAGAGGCACAGCAGGAGGCACAGCGTAAGGCACTACAGAAAGCTGATGAGGAAGAGACTGCAAGGATTACAAAGCAGGGTGAGATAACCTACGAGTCTGAGTTCAATAAAGCACAGTCTCCTGAGGCACAGATGGAGTGGGCCAAGGCAGCTACCCGAGACCCTAACTTCTCTAACATGAGCATCTCGTTTCAGAAGCGTATGCGTTCTTTAGCCGGTGTGGAAGCTACCCCGTTGGGTAAAGAGCGGGCTAAAGCTACTGCCGCTGAGCAGAAGAGGCAGGCTGAGGCACAGGCCGCTGAACTCAAGAAGGAGACACAGAGGTCTGCGTTGGACAAGATGTCACAGGCTAAGGCTGCCCGCAGTAGGCTTGATGAGAACACATACCGGTCTGTGATGTCGACGTTTACACGTGAAGAGTTGGACACACTGTCACCTTCTCAGCAGATAGAGATAGGTTCATATAACTATGAGCGGTCTACCCCTATTCAAGCTGAGCTACGCAAGCAGTCACAGAAGCGGCTCGATAGTGTTAGGGATATCCGTACCAAGATAGAGAAGCAGAACGAGCAGTACTTCAATAAGGCGTTTAGGACTGTCGCTGGCGTTAAAATGTTTGACGGTTCTGATACATGGGTCAACAAGTTGACTAAGAATGTACTGAGCAGGGATATCCGTAGCGAGGCTAAGATGCTCAAGATGAAGCCTGCCGAGCTTACATCTATGCTGTATGACTCTGTATATGATTACGTACGTTCAAGCCCCGACATCCCTGAGGATGAAGAGGACGAGCTCCTTGACAAGTTGGGTGCGGCTATAGGTCGTACTGCTACACGTGGCCAGCGTGAGAGTGTTGTTGACAATATCAACAAGCAGATTAGCGATAGTTCAGATATGAGCCCTGAGGCACGTTCTGCGTTGGAGACACGTAAGGCTATGGCTATGGGACAGCCGGTAGCGTCAGCAAAAAAAAAAGTAGCAAGTGATGCGACCATCCTTGACGTTGAACCGCCGAAGGATAATATACTTGACGTTGAACCGCCTAAGCCTACAGAACCAAAGAAGGCTAAGAAGGGCCCTAAGATTATCGACATAGAGACCGAAGAGACTCCCAAGGATTGGAAGGGTTCTATTGTAGCATACGCACCTAATCCTGAAGGTATCTCTTCATGGAAGGGCAAGAAGTTAGACCGAGCGGATATCACAAAGTTACCCAAGGTTCCGTTCGATGCCGGTAACGCAGAGCGATGGCTTAACCTTACTACCCCTGAGACTATGGAGAAGCTCAAGGGGATCCCTGAGAAGTACGCTAAGAAGCTGACAACCGGCAGTTTCATCCCCGGCAAAGAAGAGTCTGCTCCCACAAGGATAGACGTAGACCTTGAGTCACTACAATCAGACGTAGCTAAGGCGTTGGGTTACAATTCTTATGGTAGCCTGAGAGATAACGCTATCACAGATCCTGAGTCATGGTCTGCATATCAGGCTGTGAAGTCACAGGTATTAGCGGTAGCCAAGGCTAACCGTATGGATATGGTGCTTAACAAGTATAGCACTCCGTCGGGTATGACCACACAGAACATCTACAACCAGTTGACAGTCGAGGAACGCCAGGCGTTGGAAGACCGTGCTAAACGCAGTAAAGCCTACGCCAACATGGAAAAGGATCAGGAAGCTGCGTTGATGCGTGACATCGTAGAGAAAGCTGCGGCAAAGAACGTGGATGGTTGGAGCGGTATCCCTTGGATCGGGCCTCTGTACGATGCTGTTAAACGTGCCGCTATAAGTGGTGGCAAGGGGCTTGAGAACATGTTCCACAGGTGTACTAAAGAAGGTGACGCATTAAAAGATGCACTCATCCATAATGCACAGATTATTAGTCGGTTCAATGACATAGAGGCATTGACTGATAGGAAGTTGAATAGAGGTCTGATTACACGTGGCTTTATGAATGTAACACGATCACTGGTACAACATGCACCACTTGCACTTGTCGGTGGCCCTAATGGTATGGCAATCAGTGCGGGTTATGCCGCATACGATGACACAGTTGATGAAGCACTTCTCGATGGTTATAGATTGGAAGAAGCACAGAGGCTTGGTGTACCACAGGCTGTACTTGAGACAGGTATAACATTAGCCGCAGGTAAGCTGTTCGGTGCAGGTACCGAAGGCATTATCTCTACAGGTCTGACATCAAGCATGAAGGGTCAGGTGTTCAAGTCACCTATCAGGGCTATCGTTAAATCGCTGGCCGG
>JGI10211J34971_10002476_pt1 | contig 15051 bp, 3 predicted proteins | sample Etolagsediment_FD_34971 | JGI IMG/M metagenome (IMG submission 34971) | reverse complement strand
GGCCGGAGTCGTAAGACTGCGGTGAAACCGGCCTCTGCGAAGCAGGAAGTTAACACCATAACTACCTATGAGTAGGTTTGGGTAAGTTTAACGGAACGGTAATTGACATCGGGGTAGTGGCGTCGGATGATCGCGCCCTAATCTCCGGTGCTGAGTCGGATTATAACCTTTATATAATTGAGGGATTTATGTTCAGAGATTTCAGGAGCAGCCTGATGGGGCTGTTCGTGCTGTTGATTGTGGTTACCGTTGGCGCGGTTACCTACTCATTCCACCAACGCTCTAGTGAGGCGGCGCTGGGGTTGAGTGAACAGCTGCTACGGGAGAGCGCAGATCACATGGATGATATCACCTCCGAGTACTTCCGGCAGGTTGAGAACAATCTAGCGCTAGCCGCAACACTGCTCCAGTTTCGTGATTTGGTTCGCGATGAGGAGGAGATCCTCACCCTGATCTGGCACATTATTCGTCAATCCGATACCTACGCTACGGGTTACGTCGCTGATACTAAGGGTAACTTTTTGCAAGCGCGTAACGTGCCCAACCTCACTACCCGTGTGATTCATGCAGATCGACCGGGGCGGTCGGAGCAGATACATCGTAACCCAGACTTCTCCGTGCTAGCGCGCTATGAGCGCGAAGATCAGTTTGATCCACGGCAGCGCCCCTGGTTTACCAACGTCACCGCGCGTCCAGAGAGCTACTGGACCGATGTCTACCATTTTAGTAGCAGTGGTTCGCTGGGTGTCACCGGCTCCTTCCCCGTGCTCCGCGATGGTCAAGTGATCGCGGTGGTGGGGCTCGATATCACCCTTGATGGATTATCGCAATTTATTACCGAACAGGAGTTGAGTCGTAAGGGGGCGCTACTGCTGCTTAACGGCCAAGATGAGGTGGTGGCTCTCCCCAATAATCTGCTGAACTATAGCGGCGAGGCAGCAGCGACCGGGGTGAACCACATCAGTCAACTCGGTGATGGCACGATTGGTTCAGTCTACAGTGCGCTCCAGCAGCGTCAGGAGAGCGGGCATGATGCGACAGAGCATCTTGTTGCGATCAATGGGAGCAACTACTTTGCCACCCATCAACCGCTCTCGATCGCATCACTACCGGGCTGGGCGCTGCTGATTGTGCTACCTGAAGATGCGATCCTCGCCGAAGTGAACAAGAACATGATGAACGCGCTGGTTATGGCGCTCATTCTGATGGTGGTGGCGGTCTATCTGGTCTATCTCATCGCCTCGCAGCTATCGGTACCGATCCTGCGGTTAGCCAACAACACCGAGCGCCTCAGCCAGCTCCGTTTCAACGAGCTGCAACCGGTGAAGTCGCGCTTTAAGGAGATTCGGATGATGAGCGATCAGATGGTTCAGATGCGCGATAGTATGTTGGCGTTCGATAAGTATGTACCCACCGATCTAGTGCGGCAGATCGTAACCGAGAATCATCCGATCCAGCTCGGCGGGGAGGCGCGCCAACTCACGATGTTTGTGACCGAGATTGGCGGCTTCTCAAACATCGCTGCCCAACTCTCACCAGCGCAGCAGGCCGCCTATATCATCCGCTATCAGGGGCAGATCGCACGGGTGCTGCTGCATGAGCAGGCGACCATCAACAACTATGTTGGGGATATGGTCTCCGCCTTCTGGGGCGCACCTCGTCCCAACCCCGATGGTGCGCAGGCGGCTTGTCGGGCCGCACTCGCCTGCTGTGAAGCGCTGCATGAGCTCAATCGCCAGCTCCGTAGCGAGGGGCTGCCGCCGCTACAGAATCGGATCGGGATTGTCTATGGTGAGGGGATTGTTGGTAACTTCGGCTCCGAGGAGCGGATGATCTACTCGGTAATTGGTGAATGTGTGAACGACAGCACACAATTAGAGGGACTTAACAAGCAGTATGGAACCGATATCATCATTAACGATGCGCTCTATCAGCAGGTACACCAGAGTTTCCTCTGTCGGCTACTCGATCTGCTGCCAAATAGTGATGGCACCCTACGCCCCATCTATGAGTTAGTCGATTGGTATGATAGCAACGATCGTGCGGCCCGCCAGTTGCTGATCGCTGACTATGAGCAGGCGGTACGGCTACTGCGGGAGCAGCAAGATGTGGCGGCCGCTCGTCCGCTGCTGGAGCGGCTAGCGGCTGATGATATCGCCGATCCGCCGAGTCAGTGGCTGCTGCAGCAGATCAACGCAGCTGCCGGCCAGGGGGTGTAGCGATGGATCAGATTGAACGCGACCGCCTGATAGGGGAGTCGCTAGCACGGTTTGAGCGCATCATGGCGATCCGCACCGAACTTAACCTCGGCGTTGCGCAGCGGGTAAGCTTTCTGATGCGTAGCTCCTTTATCGGTTTTGGGCTGGTGGTGGGGGCGTTCTTCTTCATGATCGTGGTGATGTCGACGCAGATGAATCAGGTCACCACCCTGATTACGACCATGAATACCCACTTCTCTAGCATGAACGATGACATGGACTATATGTTGAGCGCGATGGCGGAGATGGATCGCCACGTCGATAACCTGCCACGCATCGTCAACCACATGGATGGGATGTATCACGACATGGATACGATCGCGCTGCACATGAGCCAGATCCATGCCGATATGGTGGCGATGAACGAGGATATGGGGCAGTTGAGTGGTAACGTCACCGACATGCGCCACTCGTTCCGAGGGGTGGATAGTACGGTACAGATGATGCGGCAGAATGTGCAGCACATGTCAGCGCCGATGCGGATGTTTAACTTCTTCAACCCGATGCGCTGAGGTGATGGTGATGCAGCAGCAGGATGATGCGCTGGTACGACTGAATGAGCGTTTGGTGGCGATGGAGCTGGAGCTGGAGCAGACCCGTGAACGGAGTCTAGCGGTTCGTGGTCGAACTAACCGGATGATCCATATCGTACTGGCACTGATTGGCGCGATGGCGCTACTTAACCTCTACTTCGTCAGCAATATGGCGGGTGATGTGAAGGTGGTAGCGAACAGCATGGTGGAGATGTACACCAACTTTGGGCAGATGAGCGAGCGGATGAATCGTATCCGGCGCCATGTACAGAGTATGGGTGAGAATATCCGCATGATGCCGGTGATGACCGATCAGCTACAGGGGATGCGCGGTTATATGGCGCAGATGCGTAGCGATGTCGAAGGGATGAGCGACAAGATGGAGCAGATGCAGGTGCGGGTCGATACCATGAATAGCGATATCAACGAGATGGCGGTACGTTTCCGCAATATGAACCAGTCGGTCTATGGACTGGGCGTTGATGTCAGAGAGATGTCTAACGTTGTGCCGTAGCTAACCGTAACCACGGCGGCACGGTAGCCCGATACCGCCACCCCTAAACCGCGTGGCGGTATCGGTAGGGGGTGAGAGATGATGCAGCAGCCACAGCCGGTCGATACCGATACGACCGATGAGATGGTCGAAAATGACCTAATTGACGCCACCGACGCATCGACTGTTGATGCGTCGTCGACCACTGCGGTCTCCCTCGACGCATCGACCGTTGATGCGTCGGCGACCGCTGCAGCCACCCTAGAGGGGGTGGCCTCCCCCCCGATAGTGGATGCTGCCCCCTCACTGCAGCAGCTCATCGCCGAGCAGCAGCCGGCGCTATTTGAGCATCTACTCCTATCTCTCCTTGATGCACTCGCTAGCGGTGATGGTGATGCAGCACTCACCGCGATTGCCGCGCTCGTTAGCGACGCATTAACGAGTGACGCGATTGATCGCGATCAACTCAGTGATGCGATCGCGCAACTGGGTGTTGAACTGGTCGATCGTATCAATCGCGGCGATCTCCCAGATAGTGCGCTACAGGGCGCGCTCGCGGCGACCCATTTGCAGCCGCGGGGCGGCGAGGTGGTTGGCGATCCGCTGTTAGCGGCACTCGCTGCCGGTGATGTTGCCGCACTCCCCGAATCGGTAGCCGCTGATCCGGCACTGGTCACGGAGCTGACCCGTGCGCTGGCGGCGGGGAGTGAACCGACCGCCGCACTTGCACAGGCTGAAGCGGCTGCTGAAGCGACCGCCACCGCCCTTGAAGCGAGCCAGGGGGAGCTATCCGCTGCCGATCAGCTGCTGTTGGCACTCGCCAATGGTGAGGGGGCGGCCGAACAGCTAGAGCAGTTGATAGGTGAGGGGGGCGATCCGGCCGCCCTCAATGCGCTGACAGAGAGTCTAGCCGAATCGTTAGCGAGCGGCGAATCGCCCACTGCAGCACTACGACAAGTGCAGGCAGTAGCAACAGCACAGACCCAAGCCGTAGCAGCGGCCCAACAAGGGGGAGGCGATCCGCTACTAGCGGCGCTCGCCTCCGGTGCGGGTGTCGGTGAGCAGTTGGCCGCCGCGGGTGGCGCAGAGGGGGGGGCATTAGCGGCCGGCGCGGCCGCGTTTCAAGAGAGTCTACTCGGTGCATTGGCGACCGGTGAACCGGTTGCCGGCGCACTCGAAGCCGCGGTAGCCAGTAGCGAAGTGGTGGCCGCGAGTGCCGATGCGGTACAGGAGACCCCAGCCGGCGGTGATTTGATGGCGGCGCTAGCGAGTGGTGTCGATATCGGTGAAGCGTTAGCAGCGGTTGCACCCTCGGCGGCAGATGGCGGCGCGGTGGCCGCATTTCAGGAGACGCTGGTCACTTCGCTGCAGCAGGGGAGTGATCCAGTCGCGGCGGCGGCGGCGGCGGCGGCAGTCAGTGCGGAAGTGAGTGCTGCTGCCACTGCCACTGCCACAGCACCGCCGCCGGGTTCAGAACTGCTGGCAGCGTTAGCTACCGGTGGCGAAGCGGTCAGCGCGGTGGTGAGTAGTGACAATCCAGCTGCCGCTGTCGAACTGTTAACGGTTGCGGTCAATAACATCGCTGCCGGTGAAGCACCGGCGGCCGCCATCGCGACCGCCACCCAGGTTGTTGAGCAGCAGCAGCAGGTCGCCGCCGCGATTCAGCAACCGGTCTCTGGCGCCGATGCGGTGATGATGGCGTTAGCGAGCGGCGATGTTGCCGGTGCGGCTATCTCAGAAACGGCGATGGTGAGCGTGGTCGCTGCGGTCGCAACGGCGAGCGAGAGTGGTGGTGAGACAGCACTCGCACCAGCGGCACTAGAGAGGGTAGTGAGCGCCGCCGCCGAGCAAGCGCTTGCTGTGGTCGAGAACGCTCCGGTAGTAGTCGCAGCGCCCGCAGCGGAAGTGGCGCCGGCCGTGGTGGCGACTGCGCCTGCAGCGGAAGTGGCGCCGGCGACTGCGCCTGCAGCGGAAGTGGCGCCGGCCGCGGTAGCGACTGCGCCCGCAGCGGAAGCGGTTCCGGCCGTGGTGGCGACTGCGCCCGCGGCGGAAGTGGCGGCAGCAGCAGAGGGCGTACCCGGTGAAGTTGCAGCAGTACCCGCAGCAGAGGGCGTTCCCGGTGAAGTTGCAGCAGTACCCGCAGCAGAGGGCGTACCCGGTGAAGTTGCAGCAGTACCCGCAGCAGAGGGCGTACCCGGTGAAGTTGCAGCAGTACCCGCAGCAGAGGGCGTTCCCAGCGAAGAGACGGCGCTTGCTGACAGCAGCGATCCTTCGCCAGCGGAAGAGCAAGTAGTAGCTGAATTGGCACCAGAGCCGGAGCCGGAACCGGAGCTCGAACCGGTCGAGTTGGCGGCATTAGAGATCGATAGTGAAGAGGAGAGTGCTGACGATATCGAAGTAGAGAGTGAAGGCGATGCGCCGCGAGATGAAGAGCGTCCACCTAACCTCAATCCAATCGCCAGTAACGATACCGCATCGGCCCCGCTGTATGCGACAGATAGTGTGATCATTAGCGGAAATCTGCTGACCAATGATTACGATCCCGATGCGAGTTCCGGCCTTGTGGTACAGCAGATCGCAGCTGTAGCGACGGGTCTGCAACTCACCGGTAGCGGTCGTGTCACCGGTCGCTACGGCACATTAAGCCTCAACAGTGATGGTAGCTATGACTATACCATCGACGTCGATAATCCCGAACTGATCGCACTCAGTGGTAGTGAATCGATTGATGAGAGATTCACCTATCTCATCGGTGATAGTGGCGGCGGCAGCGCCACCGCGAATCTCACCCTGACCATTAAAGGCTACGAAGATGCGCCACAACTGAGTGGCAATGTCACCTTAGCACTGCAAGAGGATGTGAGCGCAGCCGGTGGTGATCAACTCACCCTCAGTGATGCCGATAGCAGCGATATCACCCAATTCAGCGTGATTGAAGAGAGCGGTCGTTACGGTACCTTCACGCTCGATAGTAACGGTCTCTGGCACTATCAGATCGATGATCCAAGTTGGCAGCCGCTGGCCGAGGGGGAAGTGGCAACGGAACAGTTTACCGTTACCGCGGGCACGGCTGATGGTGAGGTGGTTACCACAACAGTTGCGATCACCCTAACCGGCAGCAACGATGCACCAGAAATCACCATCGGTAGTGCCCTAGCGCGCCATATAGAGGGGTTGGGTGCGACCCTACTGCTACCCAATCTGCAACTGCTGGATGTTGACACAGAGCAGCTAGTGGCCGCGCGAGTCACCATCAGCGAGGGGTTTGATCCTGACGATCTGCTACTGATCGATGGGAGTGATAGCGCTATCAGCACCCACTACGATGCTGCCATCGGTGTATTGACCCTCACCGGCGCGGCGAGCGTTGCCGACTATCAGCAGCTACTGCAGAGCCTCAGCTATACCACCCATAGTGACGATCCGACACGCGAGAGTGGCAGCCGCACCCTATCGCTGATGCTTGACGATGGGTTAGCCAGTAGCCACCGCTCATGGCAACTCGATATCACCGCTGTCAATGATGCGCCGCTGGCGGTTGCCGACAGTGCCACACTCGCAGAGGATGAGACGCTACTTCTCGATGTATTAGCGAACGATAGTGATAGCGACGCACTCAGCGGCACGCTCTCGATCCAGTCGGTGACCACGCCACAACATGGAAAAGCGGTGATTGAGCAGGGTCAGATCCGTTACACCCCAACCGCCAACTACCACGGTAGCGATCAATTCAGCTACGTGGTCTCCGATGGTGTCGGCGGGAGTCGTGCTGCCACCGTCAATCTCACCATAACTGCCGTGAATGATGCGCCAGTGGCCGTAGCGGACAGCCTCACCACACTCGAAGATCAGAGCGTGGTAATTGAACCGCTGCACAACGATAGCGATATCGATGGCGATCCCCTCACGTTAGAGGCGCTGCTCGATCTGCCAGACGCCACCGTCGGCAGCGCCGTGATTGAGGGGGATACCATCCGTTTTACCCCAGCGGCCAACTTCAATGGCGAGGCGCAGTTACGCTACCGCATCAGCGATGGCACAAGCAGCAGTGAAGCGGCCGTGACGATTCAGGTGGAGGCTATCAACGATCGCCCGGTTGCGATGGCCGATCGTGTTACCACGGATGAGGATCAGGCGATCACGATCGATGTGTTAGCGAACGATAGCGATGCCGATGGCGATCCGCTCACGCTCACAGCCATCTCACGCGCCCCCGATGCGGCACTCGGTAGTGCGGTGATTGAGGCGGGGGCGATCCGCTTTACGCCGGTTGCAGACGCTTCCGGCAGCACCACCCTGAACTACCAGATCAGCGATGGTCAAACCACTGTCAGCGCTAGCGTGACAATCGAAGTGGTGGCACAGAATGATACGCCAGTTGCAATCAATGATAGCGCTACCACCCTTGAGGATGTCGCCATCACGATCGATCTCCTCGCTAACGATAGCGATGTAGATGGCGATCTGTTGACCCTCATCGCCGTCGATCCGATCGAGGCCACGGCGGGCCAAGTGGCGCTGATCGACAACCAACTCCACTACACGCCCGCTGCCGATTTTAACGGCACTCTCACCATAAACTACCGCAGCAGCGATGGGAGCAGTGAGGCGAGTGCAGCGCTGACGTTACAGGTGACTGCCGTCGATGATGCGCCCACGAGTGGCGCAGCATCGCTACAGGGGGATGAGGATACGATATTCACCCTCGATGCAACGCAGTTTGAGTATCACGATGTGGAGGGGAGCCCACTCGATTCACTGCTGCTGCTGACACTGCCGACCGAGGGGCGACTACTACGCGGCGATGAGGTGCTACTCGCTGGCAGTGAGTTGAGCGCCGCCGAGTTGGCTGCCGGTACGCTGCGCTACCAGCCCGATATCAACTTCAATGGCAGCGACACCTTCACCTTCCAACTCAGTGATGGCGATCTTAATAGCGCGACCACGACCTTTACGCTACAGGTTGATCCGGTCAACGATGCGCCGACGGCGCTACCGATCAACAACCGCTCAATCGTGATTGGCGAGGCGTGGTCATTTAATGGCACAACGCGCTTTGCCGACAGCGATCAGGAGGCGCTTAGCTACCGTGTTGAGGGGCTTCCCGCATCGCTCACCCTCGATCCGGTCAGCGGGATCATTAGCGGCACCCCGACCCAAGCGGAAGCGGGCAGCTATCAGATCACCCTCAGTGCCAGTGACGCCGCCGGCAGCAGCGCGAGTAGCCAATTTACATTGACGCTCCTGAGCAGCAACAGCGCACCGACGGTGACGCCCATCACCACCCAGCAGCTCACCGAAGATAGCGCTTGGCAGTTCGATCTTAACGACTACTTTAGCGATCCCGATGTTGGTGATGGTCTCACCTTCAGTGCCGAGGGGTTACCGAGTGGCCTGCGACTCGATAGCGGCAGTGGCGTGGTGAGTGGCACACCGCTCAACAGTACGGTTGGTAGCCATCGAGTCACCTTTTTTGCTGTCGATGGTATGGGTGAGCAGGTGAGTGTTGAGACCCTGCTGCAGGTGAGTAATGTCAACGACGCCCCACAACTACTCGCACAACTCCCCGATCGGGGTCTCTACGAGCAGGAGGCGGTGAGTATCGACTTTACCACCCTGATCGGTGATGTCGATCTGGGTGATAGGCTCACGTTTAGCGCAGTTGGATTGCCTAGCAGCCTCACCCTAGATAGCGCAAGCGGCAAACTCACCGGTACGCCCAGCAGCGCAGAGATGGGTGACTACACCATCACCCTCACCGCTAGCGACAGGGCGGGCGCAAGCGTCAGCGGCAGTTTCAACCTCACCATCAGCAACCGTAACGATATGCCGGAGGTGGTACCGATCGGGAGTTTGACGGTGAGCGAGGGGAGCGCGGTACAGCTCGACCTGAGCACCTACTTCAGTGATGCGGATGGTAGCGACACCCTCCGCTATAGCGCCACCGGATTACCCACCACGCTAACCCTCGACGCCAGCAGCGGTGCGCTCACTGGCACGCCCGATAATGGTGCGGTGGGCTACCATGAGGTGACGCTGACAGCAACCGATGATGCGGGCGCAACGATTAGTGATCAGTTCACTTTAGTGGTGAGTAACCTCAACAATACGCCGCAGCTGATCGCCACGCCCGACACCCTGAGCGCGACCCAGAACAGCGCATTTCGTGCTGATCTGGGGAGCTACTTTGAGGATATCGACGAGGGGGATCGCCTCACCTTCGCTATCGACGGCCTACCGGCTGGTCTAACACTCGATAGCGCCAGCGGTATCATCAGTGGCACGCCGGGTAATAGCGATGTGGGTGAACACACGCTGCGCATTAGCGCCAGTGATAGCAGCGAAGCGACCACACTGATTACCGTGCAACTGAGCGTTGCCAACATCAACGACGCCCCAGTTGCCGCAACCATTCCGACCCAGCAGGCGATCGAGGAGCAGCTCTTTACACTCGATCTGAATCAATACATTCAAGATATCGATGCGGCCGACACCCTCACGTTCAGCGCCAGCGGCCTACCCGATCAACTCCAACTCAACAGTAGCAGCGGTATCATCAGCGGCACACCCGACAACGCCACGGCATTAATCGGTGAGTTCAATATCAGCGTGAGCGCGACCGATCGCTTCGGCAGCATGATCCAGCGCAGCTTTCTGTTGAGCGTCACCAACCTGAATGATGCGCCAGTCGTTGCCACACCCATCGCACCGCTACAGATTGCGGAGGGGGAGAGCTTGGTGGTTGATCTGAGCACCCTCTTTAGTGATGCCGATGGCGATCCCCTCACCCTACAACTCGATGCAGCGAGCCCCGATTATGCACAGCTGATCACCCGCAACAGTTTAACCCTACTGAAGCTCACCCCCGACTATGTGTCCGCCGGCAGCACCACACTAACGCTCACCGCAATTGATGGTCAGGGGGGCGTGGGTGAGAGTCAGATTGAGGTGACGGTACTTAACGTCGCTATCGGTACCGGTATCGACGGCTTTATCAAGGGGGCCACCGTCTTTGCTGATAGTAACGGCAACTACCAGTACGATAGTGGTGAACTCTACACCACCACCGACGCCGATGGTGATTTCCAGCTAACTGGTGGCAGCGGCAATCTGATTCAGCAGGGGGGGGTCGATATCTCCACCAATCGGGCCGTCAACACCCAATTCATGGCGCCGGCCGATGCCAGCGTGATTACGCCGCTCACCACGCTGATGGTGGCCGGTGTTGAGCAGAGCGCGCTACTGGCGGCACTGGGGCTGGATGAGTCACTTGATCTGATCCACTTCGATCACATTACCGCCACCGCTCAGGCAACAGCAACTAGCGATCCGGGCGCATTAGTGGCAATGCGTCAGAGTCAGATCGCCGATGTCACCAACCTGCTCGGCAACGCCCTAGCGGGTCGCGCTGCTGTTAGTAACATTGGTGATTACATCACCTTCGCCTATCAGGGGTTAGTTGAGCAGATCAATCAAGTTGGCACCATCGATCTCACCAACCCGACCGATCTTGCCGCGCTTATCGAGAACGCCCAAAGCGTCAGTGGCACCACCTTTAGCGCCACTGAGCAGCAGCAGTTGATTACACTGCTGCAAACCTTCAGCAGTGATGCGGCTAACGACTATGCGACCTATCTAGCGAGCGAGAATGCGAGCTATCAGCTGCTGCAAAACCTCGCGCAGATGCAGATCGTCAGTGATGACGCAAGTGATGCGCTACATGAGGCGCTCATCACCTATGGCGATATCAGCAGTACGCTCGTCACCTATGTCGATAACTATGAGCAGCTCAAAGAGAATGCGGCCGCCTTTACGGGCAACGTCACGGGCGCTAAAGGAACCCCATTTGATGACACCATCAGCGGGCTGGATGATCCGGATGTTGAGGCGGTGGATGTCATTGGTGGTCTCGATGGGGATGATCAGCTCAGCGGCGGGATCGGTGATGATCTGCTCTATGGTGATAGTGGCGATGATTGGCTTGCGGGAGGGGCCGGTCGTGATCTGCTCGATGGGGGGCCGGGTGATGATACCGTTGATTATAGCGGTGAGATGGGGGGTGCGGGTGTCGTCGTCGATCTACTCAATGGGCGCGCTACCGACAGCTACGGTACGCAAGATCAGCTCATCTCAATTGAACACCTGATTGGTAGCTCCGGTGCCGATACCCTGATCGGCGACGATAACGACAATCAGCTGACCGGTTTCGGTGGCACCGATACCCTTGATGGGGGGAGCGGCACCGATATCGCACAATTTACGACCGCACTCTCTAGCGCCAGTTTCAGCACCATTGAAGGGGGGCTACAGGTCACTATTGATGGTGAGAGCAGTCGCCTCTACAACATTGAGTGGCTCGCCTTCAGCGATCAGCAGGTAGCACTACCGACCGCGTTAACGCTCGATGCGACCAGCGTAATGGAGAATCAGCCGGCGGCGATTATCGGCAATCTCTCGGTCACTGATCCCGACAGTAACGACCACACCTTTATCCTCTCCGATGATCGCTTTATGGTGGTTGATGGTGTACTACAACTGGCAGCGGCGGTGGCGCTCGATCATGAGCAGAGCAGTCACCTGCCACTCACCATCACCGCCTACGACAGTGCTGGGTTGAGTATCAGCCACAGCGTGACCCTGCAAGTGGTTGATCAGAATGAAGCGCCGGTGTGGCAGCCGATTGCGGCGCAAACGCTGATTGAGGATCAGGGTTTTGTACTCGATCTAAGCAGCTATCTCACCGATCCCGATGCGGGTGATACCCTCACCTTCAGCGCGGTTGGGCTGCCGACGGCTGGAACGCTCCAGCTCGACGCCACAACCGGTCTACTCAGTGGGGTTGCAGCCAATGGCGATGTTGGTAGTCATACCGTCACTATCAGCGCTAGTGATGGTGATTTAACTAGCGAGTTGACACTCTCGCTCGCTATCGCCAACAGCAACGACTACCCGGTGTTGACCTCAGCTAACCGCGTTAGTGTTACGGAAGGCGATCTGGCTGTCACCACCCTCACCGCTAGTGATGTCGATGCCGACGATAGCGCCACCTTCTCGATTCTCGGTGGCAACGATGCGGCGCTATTTGCCGTCGATAGCGAGCGCGGCGCTCTCACCTTCCTTACGGCTCCCAACTATGAAGCAGCCGCTGATGTGGGCAGCAATAATCTCTACACGTTGATCGTTGGGGCGACCGATAGTGCCGGCGCCACCACCCGGCAGACGCTATTAGTAGAGGTACTAAACCGCAACGAAGCGCCAATTGCCGTAGCCGATAGTGCGACTGCAGTAGAGGCTGGCGGCAAGGCCAACCTCAGCGCAGGTAGCGGGGCGAGCGGCAATCTACTCAGTAATGATCGAGATGTTGATAACCTACTCAGTGGTGATAGCCAGCAGGTAGTCGCGATCCGCAGTGGCGGGCTAGATGCGACCGATGGGAGTGAAGGGGCGTTAGACGTGACGTTAGCGGGTCGTTACGGCTCGCTACGGGTCAGTAGCGATGGTAGCTACACCTACACCATTGATGAGAGCAATAGCGCGGTTGATGCGTTGGCGCTAGGGGAGAGTCTGCTCGATGAATTCACCTACACCATCAGCGATGTAGCGGGGCTAGAGGCCTCCGCGGAGTTGGTGATCACGCTACAGGGGGCAAACGATGCGCCGCTGATTACAGTCGATAGTGCTAATAGTGATAGCAACCTGCTGGGGTTGACAGAGCATGATGCGCCACTACAGGGCAGTGGTACGCTCACCTTTAGTGATGTCGATATCAGCGATCTAGTCAGCGCCAGTTACACGCTGGCGGTAAACGGCAACTCCAACCGCAGCGATCTGGCCGCACCGACCGATAGTGAGCTGCTAGCGATGTTGAGACTCACACCGACAACGCCGGTCGGTAGCAGTGTCGATAGTGGGACGCTGAGTTGGGGATTTGATAGTGGCTCTGAAACATTTGACTACCTCGCAGCGGGTGAAACACTTCTACTCAGTTACACCATCACGGCCACTGATGATGCGACGCAGCTGAGTGATAGTGAAGTGATCACCCTCACCATCACCGGCAGTAACGATGCGCCGGTGGTAACTGTCGATAGCAACAATAGCGACAGCAACACGCTTGCCTTAACTGAAACGGATGCTGCGCTCAGTGGCAGTGGTACGCTCACCTTTAGCGATGTCGATACCAGCGATGTGATTAGTGCTAGCCACACGCTGGTCGTGAGCGGCAGTTCCAACCGCAGTGATGTCGCTGCACCAAGTGATGCGGCACTGCTGGCGATGCTTACCCTAGCGCCGACTACTACTGTTAGCGGTAGTGCTAACCGTGCCCCGCTCAACTGGAGCTTTAACAGCGGGAGTGAGGCGTTTGATTATCTAGCCACCGGTGAGACGCTGATCCTCACCTATACCGTTACTGCGACTGATGATGATGCGACACCGCTGACCGGTAGTGAAACAGTGACGGTGACTATCACCGGCAGTAACGATGCGCCGGTGGTAACTGTCGAGAGTGCCAATAGCGATAGCAACACGCTTGCGCTAACTGAAACGGATGCTGCGCTCAGTGGCAGTGGTACGCTCACCTTTAGCGATGTCGATACCAGTGATGTAGTGAGCGCCAGTCACACCTTAGTAGTGAGCGGCAGCTCCAACCGCAGCGACGCCGCTGCTCCGAGTGATGCGGCGCTACTGGCGATGCTCACGTTGGCTCCAATTACTACCGTTAGTGGTAGCGCCAACAGTGCCACGCTCAACTGGAGTTTCAACAGCGGGAGTGAGGCGTTTGATTATCTGGCCACCGGCGAGACGCTGATCCTCACCTATACGGTTACCGCGACTGACGACGATGCAACACTGCTGACCGATAGTGAAACAGTGACAGTGACTATCACCGGCAGTAACGATGTGCCGGTGGTAACCGTCGATAGCACCAACAGCGACATTAACACCCTTGCGCTAACCGAGACCGACGCCGCGCTCAGTGGCAGCGGCACCCTCACTTTTAGCGATGTTGATACCAGCGATGTAGTGAGCGCCAGCCACACGCTAGTCGTGAGCGGCAGTTCCAACCGCAGTGATGCCGCCGCTCCGAGTGATGCGGCACTGCTGGCGATGCTTACCCTAGCGCCGACTACTACCGTTAGTGGTAGCGCCAACCGTGCCACGCTCAACTGGAGCTTTAACAGCGGTAGCGAAGCGTTTGACTATCTAGCCACCGGTGAGACGCTGATCCTCACCTATACCGTTACCGCGACTGACGACGATGCGACACTGCTGACCGGTAGTGAAACAGTGACAGTGACTATCACCGGCAGTAACGATGCGCCGATAATTACGGTCGATAGCACCAACAGCGACAGCAACACCCTTGCCATAACCGAAACCGACGCCGCACTCAGCGGCAGTGGCACCCTCACCTTTAGCGATGTTGATACCAGTGATGTAGTGAGCGCCAGTCACACGCTGGTCGTGAGCGGCAGTTCCAACCGCAGTGATGCCGCCGCTCCGACCGATGCGGCGCTGTTGGCGATGCTCACGTTGGCTCCGACCACTACTGTTAGCGGTAGCGCTAACCGTGCCACGCTGAACTGGAGCTTTAACAGCGGGAGTGAGGCGTTTGATTATCTGGCCACCGGCGAGACGCTGATCCTCACCTATACCGTTACCGCGACTGATGATGATGCAACACCACTGACCGGTAGTGAAACAGTGACAGTGACTATCACCGGCAGTAACGATGCGCCGGTGGTAACCGTCGAGAGTGCCAACA
>JGI10211J34971_10002475_pt1 | contig 15052 bp, 26 predicted proteins | sample Etolagsediment_FD_34971 | JGI IMG/M metagenome (IMG submission 34971) | reverse complement strand
TCTGATGGTAAGTTATTCAGTTTGTGGTGTGAAGACTATGAGAAATATTCAGATGAGATATTGGAAGTGTTTAAAAAAGAAGAAACCGTAACCAAGTATGGTTGGTGATAATTTATTGAGAGATTAGTGAAGTTCACTAAAAACATTTTTTCTTAGCGATTTCTTTCCTTAGATTTGTACTATTAAATATTCAAGAGAATGCAAAGGTACAAAAGAGGAAAAGAAATTCAAGATCACTCGTTGAATGAGGTGTTTACCAGATACAAGGCTAAACAAGAAACCGAATTCGTCAAAACATTTTTTGGCAAGGACGAAGCCAATTCAATTTTAGAAACTTGTGGAATACCACAGGTTGAGGATTTTGCCCCGGAGGTAGAATACCCAGTTCATATAGGCTATTCAACAAAGAGGGCTGATCTTGTTTTTGAAGGTCCAGACGATACTGTTTATTACTTTGAAGTAATGAGTCAGAGTTACGATGGACGATGGGACGATGCTCACCACCAACAATTTTACTTGAAAGCAACAAGACTCTCTCAGATGTACGAGAATGTATTTGCTTTTGCAGTGGCTTTCAAGGAGTTTGAGCCTAAGTATCTTGACGAGATTTCTAAAATGGACAACTGGTACGCAATTCACTTGCGTTTCAACGATCATGGATATTTCCCAGATGTATATGGGGCGGAACAGAAGAGACAGAAGCAGCAAGTTAAAAATTTGGAAAAGGAAGAGATTGGTCTTCAACTGCTCCAGATCGCTGCTGGATTTGGTTGGAAAAACCGAGGAGATCGTCCGATTGCTTCAAACTATTTGTTTGTCGGTAAAGGGTATGAAGGTAAGAAATACCGTGGTATCGAATGGTTAGTTAGTTCTAGAAAAGATCGCATGGGTATCAAACTAAATGGTGCTATGTATAAAGAGGATCCTTGGAGAGAGATCAATATGGATCCTGATGCAATTGTTAAAACTATTGAGACTAAGGTACCTGGGGTTAAGTTTTTCCCACAGTCTGAGAGAAGCAAAGAGGGAGACAGGGACCGTGCTTATTACTTCGAGTTTGATAAGTACAATCTTACCGATGAGAACATCCAGCAGATCAAAGAAGTCACAGAGGCCTTTGCTGAAATATTCGGCTTATCAGAACTTTTGGATACCGGAAAGAAAAAACCTAATAAGGAACAAGCAATCCAAGAATTTTTTACATCCAGTGGAAAAAGATTACCATAGACAAACTCTATCATCTTCCAGAACTTCAAGATATGATAGAGGATATTGAGAAATTCTGGAAAAGAAAGGACAAATACAAGGAGTATAATTTCGTGCATCGAAGAAATGGGAGGAATACCTAGCAACAACCAATTACCCAGAAAAACTGGAGCAGCGTATCATCAACAGACCATCCAGATTTGATCGTAGATACGAGATAGAAATGCCAAGTGACAAAGTGAGGGAGGCTTACATTAAAAACAAGCTTACCCGATTGCCTGGTTAGAAGAGCCTGAGGATTTTTTTATTGATATTACAGAGCACAACAAAACACCCAAAGTAATTCACAATTTTCTTTTTAAAAAATCGTTTCTAAGGGTTTAAAACATCTAAAATGATACAGTACATCAATTGCCGGTAGAAAACCTTTCACATCTCATTAAAGCCATATCCTTATCGATTCTATTGCCACACTGATTGCCACACTGATTGCCACACTGATTGCCACACTGATTGCCACACTGATTGCCACACTGATTGCCATTTCATTGACCGTCTGAATTGCCTTATTTTTGCCTTTTATTTTTGCCTTTTAAGTTCTTGATAATGTTTTCGGTTAAGATGAGGCTTATACCATGCTTTGTTAAAGACTTACAGATGCTCTAAGGTCCTACTTGATCATCAGAACTATTGGTATATATAATAATATGCAGGTTCTCTTTTTGTGTGATGGTTGATTTTTTTTATAAAGCAGGCTGCCCTTGATCTTAGTGAGACTTCTTTATTATATCAGTAATCTCGATCGGATTAATAAATGTTATAATTTTCTCATCCAGGAGCTTAGTCAATAATAATACTGATGATAATGATTTATCCTGACTATCTGGCTTTATATGTGAATATCCAAGTGAGGTATCACCCATTGATATGTCGCCATTTTGGCCGATTGTTATATTAACACTCTCACCTGGTTCGTAAATATCTTGATCTGGTGTGAACCAAGCAGTTATGGATTTCGTTTGGAATTTCGGTCTATCACATAGATAGTCAATAATTCTCGTAGATACTTCTAGGTTTGTCATTTCGGTTGTGTTTGTTTGTTTCTGTAAATGTACGGAGAAGTTTCCGACTTACCAAACAATTGGGGAAACTTTTTTAATTGTTAGTTCTTTGAACAATTCTCCTGTCTCGTTATTCACATCAATTTAATCATCACTTTCTCATTGATCAGTTTGTTTGTTCATGCAAATATAAGGATAAATTAATATTCATCCAAAATATATCACACCATCGGGATATTTTTCCCAAAATTCATTGAGTTTATTTATTGAATATTCGCGATTTAGTTGTTCTTGCTCTTCACTATCAAACACTGTATTCTTGAAACTGACTCGATTTTCCGGTTTATTTATCCATTCGAAGCATTCCTTTCTTGATAATATGACATCATCGGTGTATGTACCATCAATTTATCATAGAGTTCATTCTGTTTAAGATAAAGTTCTTTATCTTTTACAAACCAAGTGTGTTGTCCCATTATTTTCCCAATTCTTGAAATTCATTTTTTCTTTTTCTCACTTTTTCTACCTCATATGGTAAAGAGGTTGAGTATATTCTTTGGTGTGCATTATCATAAACTTGGAGTTGAAAATCCCGTGTATATACTGCTCCTACATTATTAAGCCAAACAACCTTATTTACTTCACCTAGTTTATTATAGGTTGTTACTTTATATTTTGTGACAATAGGGTTTGGATCAGGTGTTTCATCAGTTAAGCTTCCGTTACAAGATATCAATACAACTGATAAGAATAGAATAAATAGAATGATTGTGTTTTTCATGTTTTTAAAAGTTTTAAAGATTGTTCTTGTGTATATTGGAATGATGTTGTCTCATCATTGAATACTGCTCATACACAAACCGTTAATCTCTTATTCATATAACAAATATAAGGATAATTTATGATACCACCAAAAAAAGATTTCTTTTTTTATAAAGCAGGTTGCCCTTGATCTCTTCACCCGTTGTATGGGGCGCCTGTCTCGTTATTCACATTGACGGTGTAAAGATAAGGAATTATAAATTATTAAACAAATATATACTAAAAAATTTTATGATAAAACGATTCAATGAATATCGAGTAAATGAATCATCAGGATCCTGCTAAAGATTGGATATCTGCTTTACAGATAACTAAAATATAAGATCAACTTGATATCAGGGCTCTCTCAATCTTTCACCGGTCTCTTTGACAACGAACTGTGACATTTGGTTTGTTCCACTGTTACCTTTTTTACCAGTTGCAAATTTCACAATACCATTATTATACAATTTATTAGGTGTGTCAAACTTCTCACCATTGAAGTTAAGATATCCTTTATTATCCAAAATAACTTCGTGGTCTACTCCTTTATATGTTCTTATCAAAGTGATAGAACTTGGACTTCCTGTTTTTGCCAATTTGTTATAGACGGTAAGTAACCTCGTATCAGGATCAATTTCTGTTTCGGTCGATCTTAGCTGATCCATATCAACTCTTTCTGCACCATAGGCTTCCATGAAACTGATGAATTCACTGGTAAGTGTATCTTCATCATCTTTGAACCATTCACCTTCAACTCTTCTACTATCAAGGATGCAATGTAACATCTTTTCAACCCGGCCCATATCATCAACTTTATATACTACCAATATTCTGTATTTGATAGGACTTTTGGTTCTACTGAGTTGAACCTCTCTTGTTACAGGATCAATTGATTTGCCAAGTTTCTTATCTGAAATACCAAGTGTTCTGAACAGAACATCAAAATACTCGCCTAAATAAATGTAACCTTCCATTGTTTTAATTTGTTGAGATTGTAATGTATTCTTTACTTATGATGGGAATTGCAACCACTTCTCTTATTGTTCTGTCTTCTAGAAGCTTCTCGATATCTTCTTTGTATATCTGATGTGTGAGAAGGATCTTCAATGGTTTCAACGATCCGAATGATCTGGTGCATAGCACCACTGCATTACACCCGTCAGGAACTTTGAACTCCACGACAGTTCCAAAGCAGTTCTTATGAAGACCTGTCACTTGATCTGTGAGTTTATGATGGTTGATAGTGGCATCTACTTGTTCGACACTAACGGTTGTGAGTTGAATGTGATCTCTTGTTCCCATGTTTTTATAAATTTTTATGTTTTCGTTTTCGTGTATATGTTTTCTTTGAACGATGTACCTTGTTGGTTGCAGTCCAACCTGAACTGTCACACAGAGCAGCATCTCGTGATACTTTTCGGTTCATTTTGATGATATCCATATGTGTTATTCTGTGCTTCATATGGACAAAATTAATAAAAAATGTCAAAATAAAAAAATCAATATCTGAATAAGACCGGTGACGATTGATGTGATGAATAACACCAATGATGATATAAGTAAGAAGATAACTTTCTTAAAGGTGATTATTATTTCATCCTTTGTATTATTGAAAAAACTTTTCAACAACTCTACCCAAAACTTCCACGAAAAGATTTCGAACTTCTACGGAACTACTTTGGTACTCCTTCGGTACTTCATCGCTACTTGGTGGGTACTTGGTGGGTGCTTGGTGGGTGCTTGAAGACTGCTTGGTGGGTACTTGGTTTTCGGCACCATAACCTTGACGATAAATGGTTACGATTTTCTTTTGCGTTTTATCTTTTTTGTTGATTTTTTATTTTTTGAAGGGTTTTTGGTCGGTTTACGTTTAGGTTTTGTATCCCGATAAAAATTTCCTTATATTTGTATTTCAAAACTGAGCAGTAACTTAAAACCAAAAAGGGTGAAATCATTGATTTTGAAAATAAAAACAGAAGTTTATATAGGATGAAATTCCAACCAGGTGATGATATAGTCAGAAAAGAATGGATAAAATATCCATACCTTAAAGGCGAGATAATATCTAGCAATGGTGAGTACTATGGCGTAAAATGGTCCAATGGTGAAATTCGTTATCATTCTGAATTCTCATTGCAAAATTATGAGATTGGTCCAGCTGCTAAGCGAAGATTGAAAATCAGATCAATTATGAACTTACTATTTTAACATATAAAGTCTGCCACCGTACGCCACCGCTTGTCATTTCAAATAAACCACAAGAAATAAAACAAAAATGAAACTAGAAATCACTGAATACAAATATGAAAAAGTAAAGGTAAAAGGTGTCGAAGTAAACTTACCTACCGAACCATTATACCTTTTCGAAACAGGAATCAGACGATCCATAAGAATCGTCCCAAAGTTTGTTACATGGGATCCTTCCGAATATCTAAAAGATAAAGTTGGATACAGAAAAGGAGACGTTTATGAATACATAGTAACTTGTGTCTATAATAGCTGGGAATGTAAAATAGAACATTTTACCATCCAAGTTTCAGATATTGTAAAACTTTACAGTAATGATAAATCCGGTCCATCCGAAATCGTTAAAATCATGATCCTTAACACAGCAGAACTTAGAAATAAAGAAAGATTCGACAATGACCTCAAAGCTGTTACTGAAAAAATAAATAACATAATCTAAAACTTAAAAGGGAATGAAAAAAATAGAAATAACAATATCAACACTTATCACAGTAATTGTATTTACATTTTGTCTCATCATAGGAACAAATATGGATACGCGATCCGAAAAACCGCAAAGAACATCCTTTGTGTATGATAATGAAAGGGAAAAGAAGATGTTCTCTAGATCGGCAATCAAAGAGGTCGGTGGGTGTCTTTATGTTGTGACCGAATACAGCAATGCTGCCGGTACATCAGTAAGTGTAGTACCACATACATCTTGTGATTGCCATACACAATCAAAGTGAAAAAATAAACAATGGCTTTGGAGTTTCTGATGTCGGAGATGGATCTCGTGTAATCAGGTCGTTACTGATACCCTACAAAACCTGCCCTCAATTTAATTTTTTGATGATTATATTTATTTAATAATTTATAATTCCTTATCTTTATACCGTCAATGTGAATAACGAGACAGGCGCCCCATAAAACGGGTGAAGAGATCAAGGGCAGCCTGCTTAAAAAAAATAAAAACATTTTTTGTTGTTTGATTTATTTTTTGTATCTTTACGCCTATGAAAGAACAACTTGTAACATTTGAAACAGCTAAACTTGCCAAAGAGAAGGGATTTGATGAAGGTAGTAAAAATGTATGGCACCAAGACGGTCAATATACTATGACATCTAATTCTTTTTTTAGAGATAATGGGGCAAGTGAGATGAGAAATTCAAAGGGATTTATAGAAGCACCAAATCAATCACTACTTCAAAAATGGCTCAGAGAAAAGTATGATATTCACCTATCTGCTTTTCCAGTAGTTAAAAATCGTTATTACTTCACGATATCAAAAATAAAAGAAGATGGTATTGATGCAATTATAAAAGGACCATATGATCCTAAAGCAGCTTGTGATACATACGAACAAGCTCTCGAAAAAGGACTCATTGAAGCTCTTAATAAAATCTAATACAGCACACAATCAAAAAAATAAAAAATTATTTTGTTTAATTTCCTTATATTTACATTATGAAATTAAAAATACAGGACAACAACTACAACAACTCAAGAGTCACATTCTCTTCAAAAGGCGAAACCAGATTGAAAATCGCACAAAAAGATAAACCATACCTCAACCAGATCAAAGAAACTCTACAAATGATCAATGAGAATGTGAAATTCGTATCAACATTCAGAACAAGAGTAAGAGTAGATAAGAATAAACAGGTCATTGTAAATGGATTCACATAATTATCGATGAAAAAGCAGTTAAGACATCTTAAACTCTTTGAACTGGGTATCTCGGAATGGCCCTACCAAACCTCCTATGAAAAAATGAAAGAGGTAGTTGATCGTAACCTTGAAGGATGTGTCATTAAAACATCAGACAAATATCCCGAAAGTTATTTCTTCACTAACAATGATAAGGTTATCATGGAACAGGATCAAAAAAATGATACCTTATGGGTGAGGTATGATGGGTTTTGGTCCATTTTTTCAAACGACTTTTCCTTGGAATATACTGATATCCAAGTAATTATAAAGTTCCTGGTGGAACAACATCTCAGATCAAAGGTAGGAACACCGATGGCAACAGGATTGTTCCAACTTGGTGGGGTGGAACAACATCTCAGATCAAAGGTAGGAACACCCAGAGTTACTGGAGCATTGTGGGTTTGCTGGGTGGAACAACATCTCAGATCAAAGGTAGGAACACCCAATTGGAGCTTTGCAATCCACTACAATCAGGTGGAACAACATCTCAGATCAAAGGTAGGAACACCCCTCAACCTTAACAAGATTTCCAACAGCCTGGTGGAACAACATCTCAGATCAAAGGTAGGAACACCCGTTGACAGCCGAGTACAAACCAACTCCAGGTGGAACAACATTTCAGATCAAAGGTAGGAACAGATTTTAAAATATATTTATGAAACAACAACTAAGACATCTTAAATTATGGGAATTGGGCATCGCGGAATGGACCTACAAAACCTCCTATGAAAAAATGAAAGAGGTAGTTGATCAAAACCTTGAAGGATGTGTCATTAAAACACACGAAGAGTGGCCTGACCATTATTTCTTCATGAAAGGTGATCGATATGTCATGGATCAGGATCAAAAATATAACACACTATGGGTGAGGTATGATGGATTTTGGTCCATTTTTTCAAACGACTTTTCATTGGAAAGGACTGACATTCAAGCAATTATAAAGTTCCTGGTGGAACAACACCTCAAATCAAAGATAGGAACACCCTGTTCTCGTTGATCTGCTGACGAAAACGGGTGGAACAACACCTCAAATCAAAGATAGGAACACCATACTTGCTTATCATGAGTCAAGCAGCATTGGTGGAACAACACCTCAAATCAAAGATAGGAACACCTTTAAGAATGTTTACCTAACGGGAATCGTAGGTGGAACACCTCAAATCAAAGGTTTGAAATATATTTATGAAACAACAACTCCAAAAACTTACTAGTTATTCTAAACTATAAGTATATCTTTATACCGTCAATGTGAATAAATCTTATAACCAATGCTACTTAAAAAAACATACTTAGATAAATCTAATATAGATGGAATAGGTCTTTTTTCTGGAGAGACTATTAAAGCTGGTGAAATTGTATGGAAAAATAGTAGATGTTCTGAAATAGAGTACTCTGAAAATGAGTGGAAAGAACTTCCAATACAATTCAAAGAATCTATTACTAAATATGTATATGTTCAAAATAATAAGTACATATTAAACTTAGATAATTCTAGACACTTAAATCATTCAGATTCTCCTAATTTAGATATGGATGAAAATGGGAATAATATAGCAGTTTGTGATATTGAAATAGGAGTAGAGTTGACATGCAATTATAAGTTATTTTATGATACTGACTGGCTTAACAAAACTATATAATAAAGTGAAATTCCGAGAATAGATCGTTCACCTTCCCTCCTTCTTTTTTCAAATTAAGTTTTGTGTTTCAAATCCGCTACTGCGTATATGCGTAGCGTTATAAGCCATTTACACGATTGTAATAACGATAAAAATAGTTTCCAACTATGTAAAACGGAGCTAAGCAGTATTTTTCTTCCTTTATTGTATATTAGTTGCTTTTTCTCTTTTTGGAAAAAGTGATGAAAAAGAGTCTGAGCAACTTAGAAAGTCACCGGCTTATATTGAATACATCAAATGGAAAGGTTACGCTGATGGGCAAGGATCTCCTTATGGAACAAATAATGTTTATGGAGAAGGAACAGCGGTTATCAAACAGATTAAGTAATCTTTAATTTGATTTAAAAGTTAAAAACCCTTAGATTAATTTCTAAGGGTTTTTTGTTTTTTAATCAAATTCTATCGTGAGACCCATTCGGGATCCTTTTTAATTATTCCACATCAGGAATCATTTTATCATCACCCAATAACTTATCCATTATTGTCTTTCTATATGGGATCATTGGCACCTCACCCAAGAGTAAAAGTATGAATGATGCAATTGCTCCTACGAATCCTGACAATGAATATTGATCCATCGCGGGTAAAAGGTTGAAAAAGAAATCAAACTTCTCTCTATCAGCCATTGAAACAATATCAGTGTGATCAGTTTGAATGAAATATGTTATCAGACCATATGCAAGAGTAAATAAACTTAAAACAAGACCAGATAATCCCAATACCCTTGTTACATAGTTTGTCAATCTTCCAACTGAATAAGCAATACCACTACCAAGTTTTTTCATACCACTGCCAAACTTTTTCATACCATCTTTGAATCCTTCATTTGCATCTGATAATTCAGTCTGTGCAGCTTTTATCTGTTCAATGTCAGCCGGTGTGACTTGTTGAAGCTTTCCTTTAAGCTCTGTCCATTTTTGTCTGAACTCGGTATCTTCTATTCTGTCGAAAAGTGCAAACAAAGCCTCTCGCTTATCTACAACTTGATCTGAGTTCATTTCGTTGAATCGTTTTAAATGTTTCATATATGTGTTTTTTTTTTATTATCTTATATATTCTTTTTGAAAACTCAAATTTTAAATCCCCATATAAAGTTCAATGACAAATATATTCTATCACGGTTCTGACAAATTATTCGATAAGTTCGATGTAGAATTCATCCACCATGAGGGTGAGATATTCGTATCACCTTCATTTTGCAAAGCAAACAGTCTGTGTTATACCACCAGAAATGGTGGATACCTCTATACCGTTGAAATTGATGAGTCCAATGAAAATTACAGGATAACAAATGAATGGGGTAATTCAAATTGCCAGTGCAGAGCCTATACAGATGTGAGTGGGTTCAAAATAATAAAAGTAGAAAGGATCAAGTATGATGGCAATCCTGTGAAAGAATTAGGATGTGGATCACACGGACATATATTATCCCGATGCAGTGAATCAAATATGAATCCTCCTTATATTTGTAAAAAAATCAATGCTATGAAAAGAGAGATCAGATTCACAAGTGGAATAATCTTCGGTGAGACAAGAGATGCTGTTCTTGAGATATTGCCGGAACTTGCACCTCAGTTCACACAAAGAAAACATTTCTTTGAATACTACTTTGAACCTATACAAGTAGAAGTTGATATCGATCAACTTGATCGACTTTCGAAAGAGTTCAATGTAACTCTTAGTTGGGATGAGATAAAGATCAATGAATGATATATGTGAATAACTTATCCAAAGTGATCTTTCTTTTCAATGCCTTTTTACCCTTACGATATTTTATGGTCTGATAAACTCTATCCTATTTCCGTTGATAGATAATATGTCATTCTTGATATTTCACATACCACAAATATAAATACCTCTAAAAATTGGGACAATGGTACTACTTGGTCATCTGATGGTATTTTTGAAACTATTACAGAAGCCCGTGAAGCTGTAATAGAGAGATTAAACGAATTTATTAATAATGACACAAGAGGCTTTCGATAAGGCAAATTATGCTGGAATGTATAGTACCAAAGAATTTCAGATAGAAGGTTTTGCTGATAATCCATTGTCAAGGACAATATCAAAGACAATTTGTCCTTGACAATGGCTGAAAGAAATTATAAATTAAAAATCATTTTCTGATGGCGTTTTCAATTTAGATGAAATAAACAAAATGGAAGAATTTTATAGAAAATAAAAAGGTAGGCTTAGTTTGTCATTGTCTGTGAGGTATTTCTACACCAGCAGAGTAACTTACATTTAAGATGTCCCGAAAGACATCATCGCCTACCTTTTAAGTGACCAGCACAGGATTCGAACCTGTTCCTATATATATTTATATCAATCTCATCGTATCGAAGGTTAATTACTTCCTCTATCGTGAGCCATAAGTCTGTTTCAGATCGTCAACCGGTTAATTACTCCGTAACATATCATCATTTTCAGTTGCTTCCGATGCTTCCATCACACCCACTGGTCAATCAATCAGTTCCAACTCTTCACCATCTGTTACAATCAACTTATAACACCTTTCAAGAAGACCTTCTTGTTTAAAGAAAACATCATCATAAAAAGTCTGTAACACATCATCATATGTCTCATCATCTGAATCCATTTCATCAGTTGGATTTTCCATATCCTCATGTTGATGTATAAAGCAAGGACCATCCTCATCTTTTCTGATAAGGTATGCTCCTACCGGTGAATAAGTTTCCTCTATATAAGTAACTTCAATTGTAAGTGATTCATCCAATGGTGAAAGTAATTCATAAAGTTGTTTGAAAAAGTTACATGGTGGGTAATAAGCAGATTCCATATTGAATTCACCATCATCACAAATATCTCCTAAGACAACCCATTTAGAGCCAAAGTTATCCATTGCCCAGCTAATTAGAACTTCATTATCTGAGGTTAAATCAACTGATTCATAGAATGTTTTTGCAAGTGCTGTTATGCGATCTTCTTGTGATTCTTGAACTTGATCTAATAGTTCGTGAAGTCGATCAAGTGTTTGTGAGTTAGCTTTTACTTTTACTTTTGAGGTTACTAGATTTGCCATTTATTTAATGTTTGAAGATTTGAGTCTATTATAGTATTAACTTATTTCAAAGTTGGATCAATAATTGAAAAGTCTGAATTTCTCAACCCTGACAATTATATAGCCTATCCAAGATAGTAGTGATAAAGGAATCCACCTTTTTGGCTTATTCTTAACACCGAGCATTCTCATTAGTCCCTTATGTGAATTGAATGTCACATAACTACCGATGAACCAGAAAATAACAAATAATGATCCGAGTAGTATCATTCCTTATACTTATCAAAATTGACTTCTATTTTAGACCTTGGTATCCTTGTATGAAGATATTTAATCAAAGCTTCAATATCAACTGCCGTATCAATAGATACTGATATCTCTTGAACTATATCACCTTTATATAATTCCCATTCCATTGAAGTGAATGTTGCAACCTGAATCGTATCATTGATGTAAATATGATGTCCTCTCATTGAGAAAGGAGATTCTTTTAATTGNTCAGGTGTGAGTAAATATTTATCAGTTCTACAAGAAATGAAACCAAGTGTTAAAAAAAGGAAGATGATCAGATTTTTCATATTCATTATATTGATGAAATTCGAATTGTTTTATTTAATATATAAAACTGAAGGGAACTTTATCTGAATAAGAAAAGGTTGACAATTTCACCATTACTCAACGAATAGTCTAATGTTTATTTAATTTTTCATATTTTTCGTCTAAATACTTAGGATGTGATGCTGTTAATCTCCTTCCTATGTTATCCTCATCATAGATAACATAACTTCCTTTATATACCATCGACTGACTTGTAAAACCACCATCCTTATTGATTATGACCAAGTATTCTGATCCTGATTCGATATCATATAAAGGTTCATCTTTGATCCATTTTTTTATGATATCTGTTATAGAATTATCACCGGTATATTCTATTGCATATACCTTTGATCGTCTTTTATATTCATAATCATTAATATCCATAGTAAACCATTTTATTATTTTCCCAGTCAAATGTTTTATATATTCTCACCAGTTCAAATTGAGCATACTCATATTTCCAACTGGTTGTTACTGCATCTCCTTTAGTAAGATCATAAGGTAATTTCTTATTAAATGCCGATACTCCCCATTCGAATGCCATCGATTGAATGTGTCTTGCCATCTCATATACATGATTTGGATCATATTCTTTAGGATCCTTTAGTTTAGAAAACTTTTCATCAGTTAATATAGGATCCAATAGCTTTTCATAGTAGGCTTTTATTTTTTCTGAATATCTGTCAATAACAGCTGTTAAAAACTCCTTATCCACCAGATAAAGTTCATCTTCATCTGTCATTTCATCTTGTAGTTCTTTATTTGAGAAGAACGGTTTCATAAGATCACCAGGAAATTCATCCACATCTTTACCGAGTTCATATAGTCTGTTAGGTGCAATATCATATGGACCAACATAATCATTGGTCATTGATTTGTTCTTATAAGAATAAAGTTCTTCTTTTGTGAAGTCTTTTATCTTATCATATTCTTCTTTATTGATGGTTGCTATGTAGTTTCTATATCCCATTATACCTTGTATGATTGAAAAAACTTATCAAATGATGTTTTAATGATATTATACTCATTCATTGATGATGGATCACAAACTGGTTCAAGACTTATCTCTCTCTTAATGGTATCTATGTTGAATTCATTATGATCCCATCCACACCATGCCTCATCATCTGGTAACAATAGTTCTATAGTTGTATCATCTACATATTCTATTCTATATCCATTAGGTAATTCACGGTTTATTAATTCTATTAATTTTTTATTATCCATCATATTCGGTTTTTATAGTATTTGATTTAGTTTATATTTTCTTAGTTCTTGTTTGATGTTGAATCTTATTATTTCTTTTGATAAATAGTAAAGAGCAATTTCATCACCTTCATGGCACTTGAATCCATCAGTTGTATCTCTGATTGGCATGCTACCTTCTATAAATGATTTTAATAAAGGTGATAGTTCCCATAACATATTATTTGAAAGGATCCTGAAATTGTTGGTAAAAATAAAATGTTCCTTTTCAGTGATATCCAAACAATCCATATAACATTTTAATAATGCTTCTATTAAAGCATCTTTCGAATCCAATATTTCTATTTCAGTTTTAGACATATCAATTCTTCCTGAGTTTATTAATTCGCCCATTCCGAACCAACTTCCTTGATTACATCTAACGAATGTTCCTTCAATATCATCTTCTCCTTGGAATCTGATAAAATAATCAGTTTCTTTGGCATATACTTTATGTTCAGTTTTAAGTTCTTCCCACAATTTTAAAGTTAGTTCATCTATTTCATCAAATGGGATTATTTCTTTGATGGTGACATAATAGTGTCTTGATAAGTTGATTTTCCCATCATCGAAACAATTATATGTTTTACCAATTTGTGGTAACGGAAGTTTAACTATCATGTTTTAATAAATTTTATCGAAGAAGGATTCCCATGATTGTTCCACCTCTCGATGGAACATGCCAACCATATGGATCTTATCGAACTCTTCTTGTTTTCTTTTCAGTTTGGTGTCAAGTGTTTCCATTTTTTATTTTAGTAATTGATTCAACCATGTATCGCTGCTCTATTTTTCAAGTCCTTTCTTAATGATATCATCAATATCGTATGGGAAATAGGTCAGTGCTACATATCCAAGGCATAATCTTGTGGTGGATCCTTTTGAGAAGTAGTGTTCCACCTCTCATGTTGTTTCATTTTCAAGGTCGTAGACCACATTTGCAACAATGTAAGCGTCAAAATACTTTAACCAATCCTCGAAATGTTCATCAGTTAGGTTATGTTCTCTCATCATACGAAGTTCTTTTTCGTATTTTAAAAGAGTGGCTTTTGACCTCTCGTCAAGAGGTATTTCAGAGTCAACGATATCATATAGTCGAGAGATTCTTTCTTCTGTTGTAGTTGATGCTTCGAGTTGTTCGATCATTGATTCCATTGTTACTTCTTGTGTTACTTGTTGTTCCATTTTTTTTGTTTTATTGATTTATTATTTTACTGTATTAATGAATTTTGTTTCAATCTAAATATACTTCATCAATTAAAAATTGTGTCATCACAAATATATGGATCATTTTTAATATATACAATATGAAATATATTAAACTTTTTGAATCATTCGGTAATGTGCCTGCTCATATGACAAGAACCATGAATTATTTCATCCTTTTTAACTTCTTTAATATCTTATAAAGAAAAACATCATCCACTAAATAATATTCATCACAGTCAAAAGTTATCTCTTGGTGTTTTATTTCTGATAATCCACCTTCCTTATA
>JGI10211J34971_10002474_pt1 | contig 15053 bp, 14 predicted proteins | sample Etolagsediment_FD_34971 | JGI IMG/M metagenome (IMG submission 34971) | reverse complement strand
TCAAACCAAGTATTTTTATTCATATTGTAAATATCAAATGGTGTGTAATCCAATTTATAATTGTTATAATTTATATCATATTTCTGACTATACTGTTTTGTAAAATTGTCTAAATCTTTTTTCTCAAAATCATTAAAAATATATTGGTTCATTTTGTACATATCATTAAAACTTGTTCCATATGTTTGCACAACTGGTGAATTAAATGCTTGTGGCGGTTCTTTCCATTGCTTATTATAATTCTGATTGTATATCTGGAAACGATCATCTTGAAATTGATTTCCATTAACTAATTGGTATTTTACTGTAAAATCTTCTTGGGTTTTTCTGCAATAAAAAAATATTAAAATAATTATTAATAATGTAAAAAATATTATAATCATTAATATTAACAATAATATTTTTTTAGAAATTATTATAAAATTTATTTTATAATATTTGTGTAATTGCAATTCAATCAAATTAAAATCTTTTTTTAAAGAAGGTGAATACACCCGAGTTTTAACTCTTCCTGATGGACAAGCTTTAGCAGAAGGAAAAGATGTTTTAACTTATCTGTACAAAAATAAAAAGTTTATTGGTGTTCAAATTGACTCTACATTAAAATACCAAGATGGAACAGAAAGAATCTACAAAAATATCTTAAACATCTGCGGAATATTCAAACAAACTGACAATCTCTTAAGAAATGTAAAAGGTCATTGGGTTTATAGCTTCAAAACCGGTATTTTCTGTACAACTTTAAAAGGTGTTGATGGTCTTGGTGTTCCTATCTCTGGAAAATATAATGCTCAAAAAAATGGAAATGATTATACAGAACAATATTACGAAAATATTAACAAAAAATGTACTCTCTTTTATAATGCAAATATAACAAAAATTTAATAATCTCCTTCTTCCCCTTCTCCACCTTGTGGCATTTCTCCATAGCTTGCACCCATTTCACCAGATTCATCATCTTCACCTTCAATGCCACCCATATATTCTTCTTCTTCTACTAATTTATCTAAATCCAATTCTTGTTCTTTTTCTTGCAAGAAATCACTAATCTCATTTTCTGTTGGGTCTCTTTCAAATTTATCTTTATATTCTTTCAAAAATTTTTCTTTTGCTGCAGAAACCTTTTCTTCTTTCTGCAAATCATTGTAAACTTGTTCATAATCTGTTGGATCTCTTCCAACTTTAAATTTGTAACTTAACTCACTCATTTTTCTTTCCAATTCACTCTTTTTCTCTTCTTCTTCCTCGCCAACTTTGGATTCTTGTGCTCTGTAATCTCCTGACATAAATGTATCTGGTGTGTAATCTAATTTCTCCATATCTGTAAATATCTTCTCCAAAACATCCATTATAAATTGCGCAATTAATTTATTTTTCTCCAATCCTTTCTCATATTCTTGTGATATAAATGTATCCAAATTACGTAACAATACATACAATAATGCATCACTTAAATTAGACAAATTAAAGTTAACACTTTCTGTTATTTTCGTATATGTACTATCCCATTTATCAGTATTTGCATAAATATTGCTAATCACTTTTGCACTAACATCTATCTTTAATTTCTTAAACAACTCACTATCCCTTTTTGTCATATATTTCTTCAAAAAATATTCCCTTTCATAAATATATTTCTGCAATTCCTTAGATGTCGCCTCTTCAATATCTGTTATCTGTTTTATATGTTCTGTTGGATCATACATATTCTGAACCATCGCAATATACCTCCTAAAATAATTATTAATAAAACGCTTCAAATTATAAATCTTCATCCTATTCCTATCATTCTCAAATTCCACCAAATCAACACTTTTTACATTGGGGTCATCTTCCAACCTTATCCTATCCAATTCAACCTGATTTTTTAACAACCCTAATGTCTCCAATTTTTCTCGGAAATTTTCCATAAATGTTCTATTGGAACTTTTATTCAACAATTTACCCATTTTATCTGTAAAATTAATTAATTCCTTCTGCAAATTTTTACTTGAATCATTCTTTAATTTTTCAAAATCATAATTATCCACTAACCCTTCATCATATTTCTCCATTTCCTCCAAATCTTCTTTACTTCCACCTAAAACCAATTTTCTTACTGTCTTATCAATTATTGCCTTTACCAATTCATCTTCTGCCTGTTTACTATAAGTCCTCTTCAAAATATCATTGCGGCTTTCTCCTGTTAGTAAACATATATCTTCTTCATTATATTCATGCTTCTCTCCCTTGAACAATCCCTCATTAATATAGGTCATAAAAAGCATTTTCCTCACTCTCTCTTCATCTATCCCGCAATTGTTTGTATTTACATCAATATATGCCTTCTTTTTTGCATAATGTTTCATAACAATTCCACCATTCAAAAACAGTGTATAATAAAAAGAGTTTTCTTGGACTTCCTCCAAAATATCACCAATGGCTCCATCTGTTTTTTCTTTTATATAAGAATAAAAACTGGTTTTATCACTGGCCAATTCATAGCAGCATGCCATTTCTACACCTTTTGGGTCCATTCTATCCATATCTTGAGCATTGGCAACAGTTTCATTAATTGCCCTGAATATTTCCTGACTTAAAAATTTCTGACGCAAATATAAATTCTTCTTATATTCCATCAATCTCCCATAATTCTTCATATTTTCCACCTCTTTCTCAAATTCCTTTGGCAATCCCTTCTGTTCTGGTATCTCCCTAACCTTCAATTGCCCCCTCTCCTCCTCCTGTACTACCGTCTTCTTATCATACAATTTCCTATCCCTCTTCAATTTCTTCACCGATGCCATATCTCCCAATTCATCATACTGTTTCCTTATTTCTTCTTTCACTTTCCCCAATTCCAAATATACCGTCTTCTTCTCCCCCTTTGCCGTCTCTTTCACTATGCCTATCATCTTTCCCTCCTCCAACAATAACGCCATATACTCTTCACCTTTCCCCCCCTCAAATCCCTCAAACACCACACTCGTCCTCTTTCCCGATGGATATTGTGGAGGCATTAATGTCTGATAACATACCAACAACCTCGCCGCTATTAACGTCATCTTCCTTATCAAAACCAAATTATTATATCGCTCCAAAAATATACTGGGTTTAATTTTCTTTAAATCAATTCCTTGTTTTTTAAGTTTAATAATTTCGACTTGTTTAAATTTGTTGAATTCGATCATTTTTTGGAATTGTTGCATAACATCAACAATTATATCAATAAATTGTGATTTTTTAAGTTGTATTCCAGTTTTAGAATTAATAACATTTAATTTGGAGCAGATATCTTTAGCTTTAGGGATTGTGCTAAGGTCAAATCCTATTTTAAGGAGTTCATTGCGAAGTTCTGGGCCAGAACATTCAAACATATCAACTTGTTTTTCTGTGGAAATATTTGCCATAATCTCTTCTTTAAGTTCTTCCACTTCAGAAATAACTAATTCACGTTGTTTGGTAATTTCTCCAGTGGATCTGCTTAAACCTTCCGCAGTATCATATTCCATTAACATAAGAGGTCTTCCATCATGGTTACAGAAGATGACGCCATCTTGTTCTTCAGTACCGAAAATTGCCAGCATTTCTTCAGTGATTTTCTGGCTATATTGTGGAGAACGACCATTAGCGATTTTAAGCTGGTAGTAAAAGTGACCACAACATATTTTTCTGCCAGTTCGGATGCTATAAATATCTCTATCAATTAGAATGCCATCTTTCTTTATTAAAATATTGCGCAAATATTCTTGATGCTGCAAATCAGGTATTTTTAAAATCTGCAAATAAAGTGGATCAATATCTTGCTCAAATATTTCAACTTTCTCTTCTTGTTCTGTTGTCTCTCTTATGCGCAAATGAATAAGTAAATGAAGTTCGGCTTTATAAATTTGTTGCTTCAATTTCTTTTCCAAATCAACGGTTTTTTCTGATGTTAATTCTTCCAATATTTTTATTTCATCTTCAAATCTATTTTTGCGGTTTTCTAATCTAACAATTTTTTTATTTTTGCAGGATTCCTTAAATAAACAGTGCAATTTTTCCATATCAAAATCTTTTATTTTGTCCACACCAAGTAGACATAAATCTGCTTCACTTTGTATTAATTCATTTTGTGCCCAGTTGTTACCATTCCATTGATAAATCATTCCATTTTCGTGGGATTTATCATTGCGAATGATTGCATAATCTCCAAAACTAAATTCAGTGATTTTGTTGACATCTTTTGCTAAACTGTTAAAACTATCGTACACTTTTACATATTCTTTGGTGCGTGTTTCACATTTGGTGGAATTTTTTAAAGCAGTTAAATCTTTATTGGTATCTTGTACACCTTTTTTCAATTCTTTTACACGTAAATCAACATCTGAAGAACTAATATTTCCATTTTTATATTCTTTTAACTTTTCCAATTCAACAGTTAAGAAATAAAATTTTCCATAATCTGGTGTTGACAATAACCAATTGTATCTTGATGCTACACTGTCAACATCTGTTCCAAAATTTGGATAACTGCCATAGTATTTTACAATTTCTTTGTTAAAAATATATTTATCACCAAAAATTAGGTCATCTTTTACTTTTAATTCTTTATTTTCACCAATAATAATTTCACGCATTTTTATGATTTCACCATAATATTTGTCAAAATCAAATTTAGATAATTTCTCCTTATTTTCTATGTATTTATTTTCCAATATTTCACTCAAAACAAAATAATTATCATAACCTATATCTTTAAATTCAATGCTAAATCTTTTTAATATTTCATCCATTTCGTCAACAGTTTCTGCCGTTAAAAGTTCAGGTGTTTTCGCATTAATAATCGCAGATGCTTGAGGAATAACTTTTTTAACAATCTGTTTGTATTCCACATCTTTAATTTCTTCCTCTGGAAAAAGATACAATGTCGCATTTTCCCCATATTTTAAACTAAAATCATCATCTTTCGTTTTATTCAATAATATTTTCTCAAACTTCAACGTTGTTGTTGTATAAATCTTAGCAAATGTTCCCTCTTTCCCTTCATTAATATTAACAGGAACCATAAATTCATTATTATTTATCACTTTTATATTTTCATATTCTCCATCTATACTTGGTTCACAATTAGAATCTGTAATCATCACTTTATCACCATTCTGCAATCCGTGGTCTTTTAACTCAACAATTGCTTTTTCATTTTTTTTTATTTTAGATGCATCACCAATCATACGTATTCTATCAAACCATTCTTCTCCTTGCATTGCATCCAAAATATTGTCAGAATTGGCGCCTAATACTAAAAATCCAATAATATTTACAAATTCACCAGAAAGTATCTGTGCTGTTTTGCTTCCAACTCTTTTGCCAGCTTCATCATATAAATCATAGTTAAATTGGTCTGGACCTGTTCCCAATCTTGTTTGCCAAAATTTATTGTCAATGTTAAAGTATCTTAATAATTTGGCATAATTGTTAAGGAAAAACTGGTAACCAATTTCTTTTTTGTGCAACTCTTTTTTAATCAAATATGGCTGCATTATATCAAACATTAATTTCTTATATGTTGGCAATGTCATCTTATCTCTTGCATATTCATCAGTGTACTGTGCTTGTTTTTTTATTTCTTCAACAAAGTCTTCATATTGCATACCTTTATTAGATGCCATTTCCATGTAGTTATTAATAACACCATTTTCGCCTTCATCTCCTTCAATGTCAAGTTTCTTGTAAATTTTCTTTTTATCTAAACTTATGGGGAAAATCCAGTCAACACCAAATTGTGAGTTATAAATTTTTTGCATATCTGGATAGTCTTCTACATCATCCAAATCGGTTGTTTTAGCCCTATCTTTTAAGTCAATGATATGACGAGATAATTTAATATATTGTTCTTGTATTTTAGGATTGTTCTGCATATAGAGTGGTAAGTCACCAATAAGATTGTTGTACAAATCAATTTCATATAACTCATTATCTTCTAAAATAACTTCAGTGGAATTAATTTCTTCTTTAGTTTCAATAATAAGTTCCTCATTGGACTCTTCAAAGAATTGTTTAAATGAATTCATATTATATTACAAATAGATTTTTTTAATCTTATTTTAAACCATGATATTTAGACAACTGGAAAAATCTGATTTCCACAAAAATTACCTCCAACTTCTATCACAATTAACAGAAGTTGGAACTATAACTGAAGAACAATTCAATAATATTTATGATAATTTACAATCTACTGTGTGGGTTTATGAGGATAATGGAGAAATTGTTGCATCAGCATCTCTTTTAGTAGAACAAAAATTTATTCATAATGGGGGAGCAGTTGGACATTTAGAAGATGTAGTTGTAAACCAAAACTATAGGGGACATAGTTTAGGACAAAAAATTGTTAAAGAGATAGTACAGATTGCCAGAGAAAAAGGATGTTACAAAATTATAGCAGATTGTAAACATAATCTTTTAGGATTTTATGCAAAAAATGGTTTTGAAAAAAAAGGTGAACAGATTGCTATATATTTTACATAAATGATTCTATTCTTTTTTCTAAAGGATTGCCACCATAAACAATTATTTTAGAATGATGTTTAGGTCTAAAAATAAAATACAAAGCAATTGCAATTCCAAATAAAAAGGAAATCAACCCCATTATTTTACCAATTGTCACTTCCATGTTATTTATAATAAATTATTTTCTGTTATCATCCATATAATTGCCATCATTAATAATATTTTTATTAACTACCTTTGGCCTAAAAATAAAATATAAAGCAACTGCAATTCCAAACAAAAAGGAAATGATTGCCATTATTTTTCCAATTGTCCATTCCATAATATTTAGGATAAATTTTTTTTCTGCGTTGTACATATAAATGACCTACTGTTGTGAAAACGTTTATCAGGTATTATGTTCCAGCAAAGATTTATCCATTCTTAAATCTTTAGTAGATTTAGCCGGTTTAAAGTGTGAAGTGCAAAAATTAAAATGCAGCACTTTCTTTGCTCCAACTAACAAAGCTTTAGAAGCAACCCCTCCCGAACTTGTCAAATACTTAACAGACCCCGTCAACCGTGATTTACTTCGCAATGTCCTCCTTTATCATATCACTCCTAAAGCATACACCACTGAGCAATTAGAAGCCAGTTTATCTTTAGTTATGTTGAACAAACCAGTTCCATCAGAAGGATTCAGTAATGTAACTACCATTTACAGAGCATTATACTATGGATGGGTGCCAGTTGTTCATGATGCAGTGCAACAAAACTGGGATGTTGTTGAAGGAAACATTGCAACTAAAGGTGGTAACTATGTGCAGAAAATTAATGGTTTATTACAACCAGGGCCTATATATTATCCTAAACCTGTTAACAGAAGGGATGAACCAGGAACTTATTGATTAATTTTTAATTAAAAAATATATAATAATTATATGTTTTTTAATCTTAACAATCAGCAGTATTATTGCCAATACTGGAAAAAACATTTTGAAGTTTTATTTGCTAAACAAGGATTGCAAAAAACTAATAACAGAAGAAATGTAGACGTTGGTCATTTTAATTTTGCAACTAAAATTGGCTATGGTTTCCCCAACTGCCATCTTAATAAAAAAATAATCCATGATGTTTACAAAAATGAATCCTATTATCCCCGCAGTATTAGTTTAACAAAACATTGGGCTTTAAACAATAGACAAGCTATAGAACAATTTATTGACAATAAAAGGACTGTTTTAAAAAATGACAGAGGTGTTGGAGGACATACAGTATATCCTGTTTACAATTATTCAGATGTTATGCATCATTTAAATGACAAAAACGATTTTATTTTACAAGAAGAGATTAAACCACTTCTTCATAATGGGATAAAGTTGGATGAAAGAGTTTACTTGTTAATTGTTAAAGAAGATACAACCTATAGTGGTTACATTTTTAAAGAAGGTCATGTTAAATTGGCTGGATATAAATTTTCTGATAAAGGAAAAAATATGGGTTCTTTTGCAACAAACATTAAAGCGCCAAAACCATCTAATCAAGATGGAGGAGATTTTACAATTGATACAACTGAATTTTTACAGAAAAATGTTTCCCCAGAAAACCAAAAAAAATGGAACCAACAAAGATTAAATATTATGAAAAAAATCACCGAAAAAATAATCCCAATTATTGCCCAAAGAACCCGCCAATATTATTCATCCAATCATAAACGTTCTCCCAAATACCTATGGCATTTATATGGTATTGACCTTTTAGTAGATGACCAATACAATTTAAAATTATGCGAATTTAATGGTAAACCCGGTGTTATTTATGATAGTGTTATGCCAAGAAAAATAACAACAATAAATCGCAAAATGGCAGACAGAATTTTTATTGAATTTTTGGCTCCATGGTTATTAAATCAGCAGAATCGTTATACAAATGATGCAACTATTGTAAAGATGGGGGAATTTGTAAATCGTTAGAAAGGAATTCTGTTAAATGTAATTCTGTTACATTTCCATCATTTACAAAATATACTTTATTTTGTCCACTTCCTTCTGCTTTACTTTCGTATTTTCTCCACCAAAATGATAAGTCATTATTGTGGGCAATAAATGCTGTCTTTTTTCTTCTATCGCCCATAAATTTTCCTTCATAAATAAATGTTAACTTATTTTCTCCCAATTTTTCTTGTATTGCATCATAATTTTTCTTTTGGTGTTTAAATGTGTAATTTTCTACAGGTCCTATATATCTGGAAATCCCTGTATCATAACTGGGATTTAACATTTTTTTGTTTGGGGTTAAAAATATATACCTCCCACATGTACTTAGTTGTGCCATTTTCTATCTCTTATTATTACCTTTTTTTTTAATCATTTTTCCACCAACTGCTGGTCCACCCGTTGCCAATCCAGTGTTCGTTCTATTTAAATTTCTTTCATAAGTTTCCACCCTTTTTCTGTATATCTCTTCCACTTCTTTATTAGTTGGTTTCCTCTTCTGCCTTTCTTCTATATCCTCCCTAATCCTTTTTTTCACTTCTGCCTCTATTTTCTTTACTCTTTCTTCTAAAATATTATTTTTATTCACCATAATAATATAAAGAAAAAATGATTGTAAAAATTAAATATCTTATTCGTATTAACCATGCAATTCTATCATTGGGACAGTCTGCCTGACGGAAAGAAGAGCAAAGCCGGTCGCAAATTGACCAAATTTTTACGGCATTTGCCTTCTTCTTCCCTTGTCAATTTGGGCCAAGTGATTTTTCTGATTGATTTGCAGTTTCTGAACCATTTCAATCTAACATTGGAGGAAATTTTCTTCATTGTCAAAAATGACCGGAAACATCGTCTCGCTCTTTTCAAAAAAAAGGACAATTGGTGGATTGCTGCATGTCAAGGCCACTCCAATGCTTCCCAAAGTATTGACGTGATTGAACAGCATTTGTTGGAACCCATTGTGGATATTCCTCCCTTTCTTTGGCATGGAACAACAAGGGCAAATGCAACATCCATTTTTAAAAGTGGGTTGAGCAGGCAGAGTCGCTATCACATTCATTTAGTGGGTCCATCTCCAGAAAATGCCTACGAACCGAACAGGAACCAAATTTCCGGTTTTCGTTCATCCAGCGAAGCCTTGATTCGGATTGATACACGTGGATTGAACATTGTTTTGTGGAAATCGCTGAATGGGGTTTATCTTACAACTGGCAACAGCAGCGGACTAATTCCCCACCAATTCCTAAAAATTGATGGTTGAATCATTAATTTTTCTCATAAATTACGACTGGTTTTTGTGTTTTTTACGACTCTTATCGGTCTTTCTTGCAATGTATTGCAAGTTTTCGTCACGTCCGCCAGTTGGCGTCACTGTGCAAAGCGTTCTGGCAATTCTAATTGCCCAACTCGCCACTTTCGGTGATTGGGGCAACAAGATTGCCGACACCCTCAAAAACAAGGACATCAAGAAGACGGTGTCCTACGATGACACTGGGCGTGTGGTGAAAGTCCACGTCCACTGCCACGTGGATGCCATCCTCATTCGTCTGGCCAATGCCATTAGAGTTGGTCTTTCCTTCCCTCGTGGCTTCGCCATTCTGGTGGACTTGGATGCCCAGACCATTCTTGGTATCAACGGGTTTTACCCGAAGTTCAAGAATGACGACCGTGCAGCTGCTACCATCACATCATCCTTCAAGGGCGTCAAGAAGATGACTGCATTTCTCAAGTACTCTGGTTCGCTGGGTATCTTTGGTATCTTCCAGCATCCCACCAAGGGACTCTGCTGGACTGCATCATCCAAAAACTCGGCAACCAATGAGTATTCAGAGATGAATGCTGCCATGGTCAAGGACATGATGACGCCTGAATTCCTCCAGCAATGGTGGGACTCTGGTGTTCACACTTTCTGCGCTGAGGTCATGTACGATTCTGACCAATCCCACGGCTACCGCACTACCAGTGGCTTCATTGTCACTTGTGCTCATCGTGGGCTGGAGTTTCTTGGAGCAACTGACCTGTTTGACTGGTGCACATCCTTGGGATTGCCCACTGACAAGCCCATTTCTATTGAGGGAGAAGAGAAGATTCTCACATTCCTCTCGGAGATGGAGAGAGTCAGGGACTACCTCACACTGGATTTGTTGGTGGAGATTTTGGCCAAACTTGGCTACACCTACGACATTGCCAACCATTCTCGTCTGGTTCTTAGCCAGATTGTGGAGGGTTTTGTGATTTCCACCGACAAGGGCACCATCAAGTACAAGTTCCCGTTCTACCAAGTGGTCACGCAGTTTTTGCGCCCCTTGATGAAGAACGGCAAGAATGACTTGTCTGTTGATGACCCGACTGCTCCTCTGAAGGACAATGCACTTCTTGCACACCAGACTGCCTATTTCTTGAACACTTGGGTTGTTTCCCAGTGTCTGAACATTCGTGGCTTCTGGATGATGCTCCTGAAGGAGCTTGTTGAAGAGGATTCAGCCATTTCACCAACAGCAGGCATTGGCAAGTGGATTACTGTTGCGGAGAACGTGATTTCCCGCCATGTGCAGCATTTGCGTGAGACCAACTATGACTTCAGTCCGTACCGCCTCCAACTCGTCAAGAGAAAGGCAGTTATCGTGGTTGGACCCATCGGTTCCGGCAAGAGCAGCATTGGTCGGCATTTGGAGTCACTGCATCCCGACATTGTCCACGTGGATGGCGATGGACCATGGAACAAGCTGCCTCGTACAATTGTTCTATCTGGTCTGAAAGCCAACCGCAACTTGTACACATGTGCTTACATCATCAGCAAGATTATCGCTGGGAAGATTCCAGTGGTGTCTGCTGGTGGTGGTGCCCTATGGTTTGGTACAATGGGTGATGCACATGAAATCCCCTTCATTGTTCGCATTGCGCAAGCATACGGCATTGAGTTGGAGCTCGTGGTCATTCATCCTTCTGACCTTTCTTTGTACAATGACGAAGCTGCTGACAAGCGTGTTGCAGACTGCATTGCCGACCGCATCAAGAGGAACGATGGCATCTGGAATGTTCCCATCCAGAAACTTCAGGAATTGTCAAGGAAGAACCGGCAGATTGCTGAGATGTTCATTGACTTTGCTGCGAAGATGGGTTACCAGACACTCACCTTTGAGATGTGCAATCATGAGACGGCAAAGGAGCAGACTTTTGCTCTGGATGTGATGCCTCAAGAGCCACTCAGGGAAGTGACTGCCACAATGTTCCAGCAATGGGCAACATGCACACTCGTGAAGCCGGAATTTCCGGATGAGCTGGAGGCACACTTCAAGAAGTCTTACACAGGGCCTGAGGCTAACTGGCCGAATGCTTGGAAGAAGATGCGCACTGGTAAGGCAAATGGATTTACTGGTGCCAATGCATCAACATTGTACCACGCTACTGTGCGACACAATGGTGAGAAGAAGGATACACCAGTTCCTGACCCTTACTGCTCCGATGGCGCAGTATTGGAGGGGAAAATGGTGTTCTTCTACGACCCAGAGAATGTTACGCAGGTGTGCAGCATTGTCAAGCTTCCTTTTTCGGAATCTGCGCATCTGACTGTTTCACAGGGGATGTACAAGCCGGCGGAGATGAAGAAGATGGCAGTCGCTTACACGACCAACAGCCACGAACTGGAACTGCAGACCGCAGAGGGTACTATGAAGCGGGTGACTGTGGATTGGTGGACTCAGCAGGTCACGGTGACAATGCATGGAATGGTTGCTCTGTAATGGTGAGTATGATGCTTTTGTGTTATCATAATTTTTTAGAAATTGGTTGAATATATGTAAAAGAAAATAGATGGATACGATTGTAGATGATTGTTTAGAAATGATAATAAGGAATATGGATTATAAAACTTTAATAAATTTCCAACAGACGTCGGTGTATTATTTTGAATTTATAAAAAACCGAGAAGAAGAAATATACAAAAATTTGTTGGAAAAGGATTTTGGGGTAAAATATAAAAATCCCAAAAAAACTTACTTGCAGTTAAAAAAGATGGATTTGAATGGAGAATGGTTGGTTGATAATTGGTTATATTTTGAGAATAGTACAATAAAACAGAATTATACAACAATAATAAGAAGTGATGGTAAAAGTTTTAGCGCAGATGGAATGATGGATGATTATGTAGAATTTAAGATAAATGGGAATATAGATGGAATTAAGATAAGTGGAGATGTAGAATTTTTTGAAGATACTAAACCTTTAGGAGTTTCTACATTTAGTGGCCAGATTAATTTGGAAAAATATTTACGTTCAACTGTTTTGCAAATAGAAACAACCTATAAATATGAATATGATGTTATTTCCTGCAATGGCAGAACAATTGCAAATAAGTGCGTTTAGATTTAAAAAAAATAATCTATAGAATATTACTTCTTATAGAGTGCTCCTTAAGGAAGAACTTTAAGTTGAGTGATAAGAGGTCATATGCTTTCATCCAGCAATTTTAAAACCTAAAAATTATAAGATTATACATTGAAAGCAGCGACTTATTGCTTCTCTTAAATGAGATTGGAAAAAACAGGAAAGTGGCGCTTGTTTTTTCTTTATAAACTCCAAGAAAACCTAAAAAAAACTAAAAAAACTAAAAATATAAAAACCTAAACAAAAAAAGTAAAGTGATTTTTGCGGAACATTTTAGGGAATGTAGAAGTGGAATGTTTCTTTTTTTGGGCGCAAGCTTTGTTTTCTTTTGTTTAAAAGTTTCACAACTTAATATTTTAAGTTATGAAGACTGTTTTAGTAACAGGAGGCTCTGGATTTATTGGCAGTCATTTATGTGAGAAGTTATTGGAACATGGTAATCATGTGATATGTTTGGACAATAATTTTACAGGTTCCTTAGATAACATCCGCCATTTAATGTCCAACTCTAATTTTGAGTTTATCCGGCATGATGTGATAAAGGAAATATTATTGGAGGTGGATGAGATTTATCATTTAGCGTGTCCTGCATCTCCAAAAGATTACCAATTTAATGGGATAAAAACGATAAAGACGAATATATTGGGCACATTAAATATGTTAGGATTGGCGAAAAGAACAGGGGCTAAAATATTGTTAACATCAACTTCTGAAGTATATGGCGACCCTAAAGAAAGTCCACAGAAAGAAGAATATTGGGGCAATGTCAACCCTATCGGCATAAGAAGTTGCTATGATGAAGGAAAAAGACTGGCGGAAACACTTATGATGGAATATCATCGTAATTGCGGTGTTAATATACGCATTGCACGTATTTTTAACACATATGGACCAAGATTAAACAAAAATGATGGGAGAGTAATTAGCAATTTTATAGTAGCAGCATTAAAGAATGAGCCGATAACGGTGTATGGAGATGGAAGCCAAACCAGAAGTTTTTGTTATGTGGATGATACGGTGGATGGATTGATAAGATTGATGGCAAGTGATTATTACAAACCGGTGAATATTGGTAATCCGAATGAACTGACAATTGGAGAAATTGGAGAGAAAATTATGCAAATGGTTAAAACGCAAAGTAATATTGTTTATAAAAAGCTTCCACAAGATGACCCTTTAATAAGGTGCCCAGATATAACAAAGGCGCAATATATTCTGGGTTGGAATCCAACAATTGGTTTGGATGAAGGTTTAAGATTGACGATTGATTATTTTTCGCAATCAATGACAAATAGTGAACAATCATCTGTATCTTTGTGAGCATCCCAGTATTCTTTTTGTAAAAAATCTTGAATATTATTTTCAAAGATGTGTTGCCAAACTGTTGGCTTGTGAATTGGTAGACCGTCACTTGCAATTATTGTTGTGTGATTCATTTTAACAGTTTCAATAGTTGTTAAAATAAATTTGTTAAAATAAGTGTCTAAACAGTCAGTATCCTTGTTGTAAATTGCCGGTTCAATTCCCAGTGTTGCGATGTTGAATGCGTCAGTTCGGAAATAAAAACCAAGTGGATAGACGTGAACGCCAAGATGATGTCTGGACCATCTGCAATTGTAGACTCCATGAGAGGAAACATCTTTCAATTCGTTTTCGGGGAATTGCAATTTATATTTTTTAATTTCTTCGCAAAGTGCGAGTGGACTGAGGGATGTTACCCAGTTGCTTCTGACTTCAATGGAATCAAATGGAAGATGGCTGCCATTGGATGCAAAGTCTTTTGGTACTTGCATGATGTAAGAATCGCCCATTTTAACAACTCCATATTTAGTAAAATCGCTGGAAAAAACAACAAGTAAAATTGTTGTTCCACCATCTGGGAATATTTCCTTCCATTCATCCATTTTTTCCTTAAAAATCCCGATAAGTTTATGTTTCAATTGTGCAATGCTTTCTGCAGTTGGTTCAAAATCAATTTCAATATTTTCCACAATTAGTTTGCATACAGTTGATGCGATTTCTTTTCCTTTTTCGCCATGACCGTCGCAGATGCAGAATATTCTTTCTTTTTGCAAGCAAACATCTTGGTCAATAATTTTTCGGACTAATCCGAATTGTTTGGAAATGATGCTACTAAATGTCACCTGCATTTTTGTTAATTGTTTTATTAATAACAAAAAAATAAATCAATTTTTAATGATTGTTAACCAATTCATTGTTTCA
>JGI10211J34971_10002473_pt1 | contig 15055 bp, 27 predicted proteins | sample Etolagsediment_FD_34971 | JGI IMG/M metagenome (IMG submission 34971) | reverse complement strand
GCGGTAGCGAAAGGAGTAGTGCCAGCAGTACCGTATGCGCGTGAGCAAGTGGTATGCAGAGCAGCCAGATCAGTCTCTACCTCATTGACCAAGGTACGCATAGCCTGTGCAATCTTGCCTGCACGGTGATTCTGATAACCGACACCAGTTTCCAGAGCCTTGTAATCGTTTCCATTAAAACCAAATGGAGCAGCACGCTCTTTGGTGATCTGGATAGTCTGAGCGGTAGAAGTCAGGCCAGCAGGATCAGGAATAGTGTTGGATGGAGTGATGTCAACGCCAGCGATTGCAGGTGCAATATCAACATTGATGTTTTGATCTTTCGCAGCACGTTCAGCACTTGCGTTCATGGTTACAGCAGGGATCATGCCTGTCAGTTCACGAGAGACAACATCGAGCGCCTCGTAAATATCAGGGATGATAGCCGTTAGAGTGTTTTCAGCCATTTTTTGATTTCCTCAAAAGTAAAAAAATTAAATCTGAGGAATGACAAAAACGGCACCCCTCATCACTACGTTACACCGTAACAAGGAGAAGCGCCGCCTCTCTTTTATTGAATTGTGCCTAAATTATAGGCAATGTCAACCGCTAATCAACTACTTTCCCGCCATCCTTCACAAACGACTTCTGCTGCACGGGGTTCATCTCATTAAAATTAGATCGGTTAATAGTCTTTCCGGTTGGTGCGCCTGAGTTGTGGCGAGCACCACCACCGCTAGAATTTGCAAACAAGTGAGGCGCAGACTCGCTCAAGCCCTTTACCCACCCTTCAACCGATAGTGGATCAGTGGTGCCTGCTTGATATATTGGGTTTTTGCCGTCAAAGGGGATAGCTTTACCATCTTGCAGCTTGAACGTGCTTTTCGCCCTCATTAGAACGTCATCAATAGCCGTAGCAGCTACACCGTTTTGCATAGCAACATTACGCACAGCGTTATCAATAGTCACCTGCTCAAGCTGCTGGGTCAGAGTGTCGCGCTCTCCTGTGATCTTCTGAAGCTCGGCATTGAAGTGGTCTGTTTGCGCTCTGGTTTTCAGCTCAATCAGCTCGTCAATCTTGCCGTCTTTAATGAGGCTCGCGGCTTGATCGTCTTGCTGCTGCTTGATGATCTCGTTGTATTTATCCAGATCGATTGATGAGACGGTTTTTTGCAATTCGTCCATCTGCTTTTTAAGGTCGATATTGTTATTGCGGAACTCGTCAACCTTGTCCTTAGTAACCATGCCCTGCACACCAAGGACGTATTTACCGTCAGACTGTGCGTAATACTCATGTAGTGCCTCTGGCACGTTATCCAAACTATCTACTGTTGCTTGTAAAGCCATGTATGATCTCCGATCAAAGTGCTACTCCGTAGCGTTAAACAAACTTCTTTTTCAATTCTTCAAGCGTCAACTCATTGCCTGTCTGGTCAACAAGATCCTTGAAACCTATCTTGCCCTCGTTCCAGAGCCGCCACTTTCCTACCCCTAGTTTCTCTTTTTGAAAACTCTCGCTTTTACCCCTAAGCCAGTCCTCATAGTTCACGCCTGCTGCAACCTGTCCGTCCATGCTAGCACGAGAGGTTTCGGGTATCTCCTTGAACCTGCCTTTAGCACCCAGTTCCTCCCACGATTTCAACACCGGAGTCTGTGTAGATCGACAGTTCCAGTGGGCGGTAGGTCCTGGGAATTGGTGTTTATGTCCTATTGGTTTCCTGTCATTGTCCCATGTTTTACCATCCAACACTTGACAGATAGTTGATGTGCGCCCATCCAAAGTGGAGACCCACTCAATGCCTTTCACAATGTCGTCATTCGCCTCCATCATATCTAGACTGGCTTGATTGGCGACAGACTGAACAGAGGTGCGAATAAGCGCCTCTACAGATCTTCGGCTGGTATCAAGTGCAGGTTCTATCCGCTTGAATATTTGGGCGTTGGTTTCCCCTAGCACCATCCCTTTGCGTAGCTCTGTAGAGAATACCCGTCTTACCTTCTTTTCCTGCTCGCCCCACCACTCAGCGCTCGGTGCGCCTTCAATGAGGTGATTGCTAACTATGCGCCGAAGATACCTTTCGTCAATAGCAGGACTGACTATATCTACCTGTAGTGCGGAATTGATAGCGTTTGCCGTACTCTCCTGACTAATAGCCGCTATCTCTTCCAAGATGCCAGAGTTTCTATCTGTTAGCTCCTGATAGGAGTCTCCAATAAACTCACTTGCGGATGACAATATGGCTTTTGCTCTGGCCTTTGAATATGCGGTTGTTTCCTGACTAGATATAACTGTGTTCAAATCCTTTTTCAGACTCTCAAACAGCTTGCGAGCCTTGCGAATCTCACCTGTAGAGAACCGTGTCACATCAACCAGATGGTCAATTATATGATCCTGAATCTGGTCATTAACAGACGGCATTATGCGTCAAGATTCCCTAGCTGCATATCAACCAAATCCTTCTCTTCCTCAATGGTGCGACCCTCTGGTAATACCTCACCCTTCTGGAGATTCCACAGGAAAGTATCGTGAGAAATACCGCCACTCTGCCACGCCTGCATAAGTGCGGTGAGATCATCGTTTGAAATACCAATGTCAGAGAAGTCGGTGTTCAATTTGATGGTTGCAGGTGTTTTTCCCTCCCACTCTGCCATCATCTCAAGAGCAGCATTGATACCGTCCTCAACGTCTTTAACCACTGTAACCAAGACAGAGGCCTCTGCATTGTGGCGCAGCTTCTGAGTGCCTTCAGCCTCAACCCCGTTCTTTTGGCTCTGTAGCAATTGAGCGCCAAGTGCAGCCATCATGCCGCGCTTATCCTCTGAAGCCTTCTCAAGCGCCTGCAACCCCTGACCCGTAAACTCAAGATAACCAGCCTGAGACCCTTCAGGGAGAATCCATGCTACTTGAGAGCCGATATACAATTCTCCCTCATTCAAGCCAGTCACCCACGGCGTGGGCAGTGCTGTATAGTGCCGACCGTGCTCCAAGTCAGCAGAGGTGCGATAATGTGACAGGTTCATATTCGCCAGACCGAGAATAGGTGGCTTCTCTGGTGAGAAGTTAGCGCCATCCACTGAGATAGAAACGTACGGGATAAAATCTAACCTACTTCCCTGCTTGGTAGGCTCGATGGTATCAACGACCTCCCACCCTTTACCCTTCTCGCGCCAGATATTGACAAGATAGCGACCATCCTCCAGCACCAATTCACGATACTGCTGAATCTGGCTTTGCTTGTAAATGTCATCAGCAGCAGACTCGACAACCTTTTCAGAGAGAATCACCCGATCATCGAGCCAGTTGATGTTTTGCTCAGTGTTGTAGCCGGCTAGATAGGCTCTCTCTCCGTTATGGTCAACCAAGATGCCGAGCCGCCCCATCAGTAGCCGTTCTGTTAGTGCGTAAGTGATAAAGCTATTAAGACTGATCCCTGTCGCTGTAATGTCTCCAGCATTTTCAATATCGCCCTCAATCACCGGATCTGTACGCATCACAGCACCAGTCAAGCCCTGCACAGTGCGACCCACCGCTTCAAAGAAGTCAGCACGTTGTCTATAAGACTTGTAATCCTCTTCCGATTGTTTTTTTAATTTCGGAAGATATTCTTCCCCTCTCTCTTTAACCTTGTCATCACCGTCGAAGGTATCACGGCAACGCTGCCACTGACTCTCTCTGGCTATATAATCTGGATGCTTACTATCAATCATATTAAATACCAACTATTACGGCTTTCTTTGCTGCATTGGACACGACAGGCCATTCGTAGTCTACATGATAACCGATCGCAGTTGTAATGTGCTGATATTTATCAGAGTCATCCTCAAGGAAGGTTGACCCCTTTTTAAGTTGCACAGTAGACAGACCCTTGTTTGTATATTCGCACTTATTCGGATTGACAAAAAGACTGATCTCACCGACAGCATTCTTGATCTTCGCCCTGACCGCGTTCTGGCGATCCTTGATAGCCGGATGTTTGCGTTTTACCTTTCTTGTGAACTTCCAGCCGTTTGATCTCAACACATCTTCAATCGCAGTATAGGCCGATTGTTGCCCATGCTTCTCTCCAGCCCTGCCAGCAGGATCACCGTATATTATAACGTGCTTATTCTTGTGATCTTTGTATCTCTCCACAAACTCAAGCGCCGACTGCTCAGACACTGCGCTCTCCAGAATGATCTCATCCAGAATAAATAGCGCATTATCCCTCACCACACTGATACAGGATGATAATGGGGTATAGTTCTGGTCATGCGCCCACAATAGCTGCTCATGCGGCTCTATTTCTTCATTGGTGTGGTTATCGCTGGAGTAATCCTCGTAAATTCTGCCGCCTGCAGTCTCAAAGCTGGCCTCGTACTCCTGCTTGTACTGTTTCGCGCTCATCTGGCGCTTGGCAGCCTCAATCACATCATCTGGCAGAATGTCGGCACTCTTCCAGTGATAATAACCCCACTCTGGATCATTGGCGGTTTGTGCGTACATCGCCAGATCATAGTAGTGATTCAAACCATCAGGAACACCAAGCAGCCAGCACCATGCTCTATAATCTGGCCTAGTTGGGTTTACCGTGTTGAGAGCAGGGAGAATATTCGCCTCCCATGCGTCCCTTTTAATATCTGCTATCTCGTCAATACCCCCACCTGACCAAGGAATACCCTCGATGCGTTGCGGCTTATCCAGACCGATAACGTGGATCTCAGTACCGTTAGGGAGGAATATTTTGCGGTCGGACTCGCTCGGCTTCTTTGGGTGCGTCGAGCTAAACGTCATTAGCTTGAGGTCGTTCCAAAATATCTTCTTGGCTTGGTCATGTGTTGGCGCGGCTGCAAAGTATATCTGGTTCGGGTTCTGCATTGCCTGTTTCGCAAGAAACCGTTTGAATCGCTCTGTTTTTCCGCTACGTCGGCCAGCAGGAACAACCGGAAACCTTATGCCGTTAGGGATTGCATCCACCAGCTCAAGCTGCACGTCATGATCAATCAGTGGATACCACCTATCATGTTCGCGCTGAATGGAGGGGTTCACGACGGCAGGCTATCAGCCAACTTGTGAAGTGCATCAGCCAATCCATCGCCATCATCACTCCTGTCAGGCTCCTTCCACCCTCCCTGTGTCTTGAGATAGAAGATCTGTGCAGTAGTGTTGCCAGATAGACCAGACTGAATAAGAGACTGTGCCATTTTACCAATAGCTGCAGCTCTACCCCTTTGATAGCGTTCAGAAACCTCAGGCTCTCTATCCATGATGGAGTAAAAAGTAGTCCTACCAATGCCGAGATAATCGGCTATTTGTTCGCTGGTCAAATATGCAGCCAGCGCCTCAACTTGCGCTATCTGATCATCTGTTAGCTTTTTAGGTGGTCGTCCTGTTTTAGCCATTAGCAACCTCCTGAATTATATCAACATTCTGGATATTGTCGTACAGAGCACCAGTAGCTTCATGTACTGCTTGATTGCCTGTGTAGTCCTGCCATCGCTTGATGATTACATCGCAGTATTTTGGGTCGAGTTCCATCATGCGGCAGTCACGGTTTGTCTTTTCGCAGGCGATAAGCGTTGAGCCTGAGCCGCCGAATAGGTCTAAAATTATTTGGTTGTTGCGGCTACTTTTCTCAATTGCATGCTGAGGAACGGCTACCGGCTTTTGTGTCGGGTGGCCAGTTTTTTCTCCGCCTTGTTGCCTGTTGATACGCCAAGTGCTTGGCGAGTGCTGTCCATTTTCTGCGTTGAAAATGTGTTTTCCGCGCGTTGCATACGGGACTAATTCTGTATCCCATGTCCAGTGTCGCTTTGTCAGCGAAGGCATCGGGTCTGGCTTACTCCACACGCAGAACGAGTGATGATCTGACCATTCCTTCATCCACGCCCAAATCCTTCCAGCCAAATGATGTAACGTGCAGACATAAACCGCGCAATCCTTCGCCATAACAGCAAGCGCACAATTTAGAGGCACCTCAATTTGAAAATCTTTATCCCAATCAGCCGCCATAAGGTCTTTATGTGCTTTTGATACGTCTTGAGCAACACCCTTGTTTTCACTTCCAATATTATAAGGGGGGTCGGTAAACACCATGTCCGACTTCCGCCCATCCATCAGTTTCTCCACCGCGTCAATACTGGTGCTGTCGCCACACATCAGCCGATGTCGCCCAAGTATCCAAACATCACCCTCTTTGGTGATTGGTTCCTCTGGTGCGTCCGGTACATCGTCCTCATCGGTCAGCCCTTCGACCTCCTCAGGGATAATGTCATCAATCTCAAAGCCAGTGAGATCAATGTCGAAATCCATCTCCTGCAAGTCTTGAAGCTCAAGAGAGACCAGATCCATATCCCAATCTGTACCGCCAACTTCACCCAAGCGATTGTCTGCAAGTATATAGGCTTTCTTCTGCGCTTCGGATAAATGATCCAGCCGTACTACTGGGACTGTTGATAACTTCAGCTTCTTTGCTGCTTGCAGTCTACCGTGACCTGCAATGATCCCATTATTGCCATCAACCAAAATAGGAGCATTAAAGCCAAACTCTTTGATAGAGGACGCAATTTTTAAGACCTGCTCCTCTGGATGTGTCTTGGCGTTATTAACGTAGGGCACCAAGTCACTGACTGATACCTGCTCTAGTCCACCGGACATGATATTTTCCCTGTTACCAACAAGATAGGTGAATTATGCCTATTTTTTATGCAGAGTCAATAACCTGCAAATCTACCTGCCAACTGCTCCAGCTCCGCTCTACAGTCTGTGCAGGTCATATTTCTCAGAGTAGTGCTTATTTCTCCGCAATTCTGACAAATACCCTTGGTTACTTTTGGTAACGTCTTTCTAGCTCTGGCAATACACATCTCACGCTCCTGCTCAATGTAAGTCATTGCGTTATCTGCATCATCAGCCATTCAATCCCTCCGTCCATCGTTCAAAATTGTCCTTACTCTTCAAAATCTTCAATTGCTCCATGTAATACGCCTTGATCTCTTTCAGATCTTCTATCGTCCACTTGCAAGGTTCGTGATACCCCTCCAACCATTCTAAGTTAGCCTCCCCAATCTTATCCTTCAGATTGATGCGGTAGTTCACAATATCCCCTGACTTATGGTTATTGCAAGGAGCGCACTGCTTGTTGTTGTTAAACGGGTGAAATCTCAACTCTGGATGAGCGCCAACAGTACGGTAGTGACCTGCATGGTACTGACCATCATGGAATCGACCGCAAGAGATGCAAGGCTCTAACTTATCTCGCTCTCTCACAAATTGATTAAACGCATTTTGTGCAGCCTTCAGCCAGTGCCCTCTATCCTCATCCAGCAGCTTGCGTTTAGCCGCTCTATGAGCCTTCTGCTTTTCCTGTGCTGCCTTTTTTCTACCAACCTTCAGCGCACAATCAAGGGAGCAGACTTTTTGCATGGAATTACTAGCCTGAAAGCCTTTGCCGCATTGGGAGCATTTCTTCTGTTTAGCCATCACCAATAAACCTCGCTGGCGGCAGCTCAATCCCTGCCTCTGCTGCAATCCGATATGTAGCCTCAATCAGTTCAGAATAACGCTCTCTATCCTGCTTTTCGCTACTTGGAACCACCTCTACAGTCATATTACCCACTGAAACCGTTTCAGAGCCGATTACAGCGGCTTTAACCAGATATTTAACCTCACCTAGCGTATAACCTGTTTCTTCACCTAGAATTGATAACAGGACGTGCCAGAAAGATCTCTGCTCGTCCGTCTTTCGCCTCTTGTGCTTCTGGATAACAACCTCCATCTGGTCATCACCTCGTATTTCCATGACCGCATCGAGACAATTACGCTTGACCTGCTTGCTGTTTATTATAAAGCGCATCACCCTCTCAACTCCTTCCTAAGTGCTATCCGCTCCCGTAAGAGGGAGTTTGCTCTGAATCTGCCAGCATTTTGAATCTTATAATCTGGCAACCCCTGTTTCTGCGCTGCCTCCATACCTTCCTCAAAATTCTTTTTCCAATCCTTCCAGATCTGTGCCTTTTCGTCGTAGCTGCTGTGCTTGGTGCATTCTTTGAGAAAGGCAAGGTCAAGTTGTAGTGGTTCAGGCTTCAATTCCGTATAGCACACTGTTATAATGCTTCTATAGTTTCAAATTTATACTCGCTGCCAAGTTTTTTAACTGGGAGCTTTCCTGAATCGCTTAAACTCGCTGCCAAGTCCACCAACATCAGCATTCTTTCTTTTGGCAGCACCACCACGCAAGCCTTTCCGTCAACCTCTACCATCATGCTAACTTTTCCTATTTTCAAAATCTACCTCCAATAAAGCCCTGCATTATAACAATACGCTAGAGCCGACCAGAATAAGCTGCCTTTTCCCAAAGGCAATCCGTGGCTGGCGGCTCAGCTCAGGCGTTAGATTGAAAAGGCATCTTTGAGAAAGTTAATTATCTCAACCGCCTTATCCTTGTCGATATCCAGACTGGTTTCTGTGTCGCTGTGCCAGTGGTCCGCTGAATGCTCTATGTAGTCCAGATAAACATCCATGCTACCGCCGCTATAAACTGTGCTAGTCAAATGACATGTTGCACCAATCTCTACCTGTTTCGTTTCCATAATAACCCTCAATCTAACAAGTTAATAAAGACGGAGCCGTGATGCTCCGCCGTGTTTTCTGTAATGCCCGTTGCGGCCCGCTTATCAGGTCGTTATATTGCTAATCTACCTTGAGCGCGTTCCGCCTTGATGCGCGAGCAGGCAACATCAAAATAATGTTTTTCCTTTTCAACGCCGATAAATTTTTTTCCTAAATTCAACGCTGCTACTCCAGTTGTGCCGCTACCCATAAAAGGATCAAAAACAACATCCCAATCTCCGCGCACCTGCATCAAATAAGTCATCAAATCTATCGGCTTTCCTGTCTGGTGTAATTTCTCGTTTCCGTTGATCCTGCAATATACAACCCCATCCGCGCATAATCCGTCAGCCTTATGCCCTGTCAGCATCGGCCCAGCCGAACCAAGAACTACATATTCAACATTAGCCCTAAACCACCCTTTCCGCGGTCGTTGATCTTCTCCTTTGTGCCAAGGCACGACCCCACGGTAAACCCATCCAGCAACCTGCATTGCATCAATTACCGAAGCAATATTCCTCCAATCTATGAATGCACCAATAACTCCACCCTCATTTGTTATATCAAGGCATCCGCGCATCCATTCCGCGCACCATTTTTCAAAGCTACGCTGATCTCTGTTGTCGCCGCTAAAAGTCGCATAACTGCGAGTGGTTTCTGCTGTATGTTGGTATTTCTTGTCTGTTGTTTGAGTCCTGTCTGATCTATATGCCCCGCCTGATGAATATGGTGGGTCGGTTAAAATTAGGTCAACGCCTCCAACTAACGGGAAAACATCCAGGCAGTCGCCACAATAAAGGTCAGCTTTTTCTATCGTTACTTTTTCCATATTCTCAACCGTTCAAATCGCAATATAACAAGTAGTTGTTTCGGACGTTCCGCTGCGCTACACGCCGCAAAACATGGTCGTTGGGCTTCTAATATCCCGTTAGCTTCGCCATAACTTCAGACAAAGCCATTACGTCCTTCAATGTTATATCTCCATGTGGCTCAAATTCATCCATGTCGATATAAAACGACGGATTGCCACCATGCAATAATGACTGGCCCAATAGATTTATAGAGACATTGCCTCTGATGTACCAGTTCCCGTGTTTTGTAAATCCGTTATCAAGTAGCTCTTGATATGGTATTTTTATTTTTCCCATTATATTCTTCCGTAATGCTTTTTTAGCGATATCTTGACGCGTATGTGACGATTGATCGCGCAGTCCACAGAGAGCACTCAAACTTCTCCGCTATCTCTCTGTAGGTCATGCCGCCCTCTCTCAATTGACGCATTAGCTCTACGTCCTGATCTGATAGCCGCGCCTTATGATGGCGATCACCTGTAGGCCAAGGCACTATACACCTCCATCGTATCGCTTAGCAGAAACCCCAGCCTCTGCGAGAATTTCCTCCATAGTTATCTTTTGCGGAAAATCTGGCGCTTTTTTGCCAGCAGCAACACCCTTCAGCATTTCCAGATACTCAGCATCCAACCTCTGCTTTTCCTCATAAGCAAAGTTCATCATACTAAGATCATCACTTAACTCTTCACACAATTTATTCCAATCCATCAGTAACAGCTCCAGACATAATTTGTTTCAACTTGCGAACATTCTTTGCCGCTTCCTCATCGCTAACCACCTTCACTGGTGGCGGTAGAGTATCCAGACGGTGAGCCGCATGAGATCGCGCTGGCCTGCAAAGAGCGATGAATTCTGGAAGCGAAGGGCAAAATGTAGTGCCGCTAGTTCGCACAGACTCCAAACCTCGCAACAGATCATCATCTGAATACTTTTGCAGATCCCTAGCCCATTCTTCTGCCATCAAGTCGAGCATTGGATCGTTATCTTTGAAATTGTTAAATGAATTCGGAAATCTAACCTGCAAGCGCAAAATCAATCTGGATGCCCGTTTAATATCTCTCTCTGTAATCATTGCGCCAACTCCATCAGGCGGTTGAATCCAGTGCCTTTCTGCTTTTGGTTCTGACCCTCTCGCTTGTTCCAGCTTGCAAGAGCCATCCTCCAATTCTTCATTTTGTTTTTGCCCACCATCCAGCCGTTGCCCTCGTAGTGAAAAAAGAAGGCTTCAGGGTCCACACGGTAGAGTTTTTCTGAAACCTCTTGCTTAACCTCTTCTAGCGTTGGTGGCGAGAATCGGGGTTTACCCCCCTTCTTTTCTTTGGTTATTGGTTTATGGTTATTGGTTATTGGTTTATGGTTAGCATTGCCTTCGGATTGCGCTCGCAATGCGTTCGCATCATTACCCTTGCCCTTCAATGCTTTAACTTTATCCCATCTAGCCTTTGCAGAAGCTCTAGCCTTCTCACCTTTACTGTGAAAAGCATCAATCTCTAGTGAAACGCGCTTATTGATAAGACCCTCTGAGGTAGTCTCGAAGAACTCCTGCATTACAATCGCTATACAATCGCTATGCGAACGCATGTTAATCAATCTGGCTATCTGATTAACATCATCTGGGAGCGGTTTTTCGTGAAGATACAACCAATCTATCATCCTCCGGTAAGCTATATCTTCCAAAGGATCTAGGTGGTCGGTGTGGCTCTTGTAGTCGCCAATATTAAATTGGTAGTAGTGCATCAATCTCTCCTAGTAGAAATTGCCTAGATAAAAAAATGCGCGGCAGTCTGTCTAGGTTCAGAGGTTCGGGTTGCATTCCCTAGCCGCGACTAAAACATTATGACTTTTTTGACTGCTTTGCAAGCCAATTTTTCAGAATCTCATCCAGTTGACCAGACAAGGTTCTGCCATTTTTCTTTGCGAACTCTTTAAGCTGTGTCCACTTTTCGTCATCTACCTCTACATATTTTCGCGCCATAACTAATCCCTATTTCAGTTATTGTTAGTGAATGATATAGATCTATGATCTTCTGGTACGGGATAGCTTTCGACTTGTCGGAAGCAGGAGAGTTTTCAGCTATATGCTGTTTATCTAATCTAATCTTATCTAATCTAGTCTCTTCTTGCATGACTGCATCATGACTTTCACATGACTGAATCATGACCGCGTCATGACTATTAGAAATAACTCCTTGTTTTTTGACTCCATCAATGATTTTCCTCATTATCGGGTTGGATGTCATAGACTGATCCAGTCTTTTGGCCAGCTTTAAGCAGCTAATCACTCCATCCGTTGATTCAAACAACTCAAGATCAACCATTTTCTTCATTATGTCCATTGCTTTTTCTGGTGATAATCCAGTATCAAAAGCAATCACATCTGCATCATGCTCAAGCGAAAACGTGTACTTTTTCTCGTTCACATCTCCAGTTATCAACTCCAGACAGTACCAATAAAGCCCATACCCCTCTAGGCCATACGACATCATCAGCTTTTTTAACTTCGCGTCACGATGCGCGTCTGAGTCATGCTTAAACCACCTCATTGTGCTCACCGCTCAAATAATTCAAGGCACCATTAAGGCAACCAAACAAGTCTTTCGCCTCCACTTCATCCATCACAAAACAATGGATTACACCGTTCACATCAAAAGATAACTTAACCTGACTATCACAGCCTGTGACGCAGCACATGCCATCATAATCATTGGTTAAAAAGCAATCTGAATACATATAATCTCCTTTAGTGCTGATCTCTCCGGTAGGGATTCCGGTAAGCGGCACTGGTTGGTACAGTGTTTGATACGGTCGGAAAGACCAGCCCAAAGGAGACTGCTTTCCGCTCACTATGCGCTCCTACAGCGCGTAATTTCATTGTACAGCCTTATCTCTTTTCTTCAAGCCCTCCAGTAAAAAATTCAACTCACCATGAACAGTGCGGCCATTCCGCTTTGCTCTCTCTTTCAAATACTGCCATAACTCATCTTTCACATCTGCACATTTTCTCTTCATATCTATCTCCGGTTTGTGTGCTATACATTATACACGCTTTTAACCGCTTTGCTAAAAAAAAGTTAAAAAAACTTGTTGCAATCCTAAAATTAACCCGTATAATGCTAGTCATGGATGAGGCAATCATCCTATCTATAAACAAGGAGAAGATCATGAATACAGATATTCACAACCCAACGCCTGAAGATGAGGCCTCGATGGAGTCCTTTGCGCTTGAGGCAGAATGCAGAATGCTTGAGGCTGCTGAAAATGAGCAGCTTGAGCAGGAGTACATGGCCGAAAGCCTTTTGAATGAAACCAAGCTGCTGAACGATCAGCTTGCCTCGCTCTCTCTGGAGTCGCTTGTTGATGGCTCACTGTCTGATCTGGTGGTGACAACACGCCGCCGGATCAATGACAACATTGAGAAGATCCATGCCGCAACAGGCATGGAGCTCTGGGAAATCACAGAAGCCACCTACGCATAGGAGGAAAAGATCATGAAAGCAGTAACTAAATTACACAGCCGCGCCATTGAAGCTGGCATCTCATCAGTCGTTATCAGTCAACCAAAAGCAGGTGTGCGCAAGCATAGCTCACTCGGCTCAACTTACTCGGCATCAAAGGTTATCGTTCTGAACGGTATCCGCATGAGCATTGGGCAGGCTAAGCAGTACATAGCTGCAAGGGAGGCGTGATCATGGAAAAGCTCAATCAAGCACTCACCTCATTGAAGTGGATATATTCGCAGGCCGCTGGAAATCGCGGTATTGATGCAGAGATGGCGTGGGATGAGATGGCTCTGAAACTGGAGATTATATTGGATGAGATTCAAGCGGAATGCGAAAACCACTTCAACACCGCAGACTGGGAGATCAACAATGACTAAGCAAGATCGTGTCGAGATCACCCACAATATCGTGTTTGCCATCTCACTTGTATCAATCATTTTTTTGGGGCTAGCACTATGAATCCGCTTCAATACAATCCGCTGGATGCACTATTTCCAGACACTTTCAACCACACATTCCCACGTCCTGATAGCGTGGTCACGATAGAGGATGAGGGCGACCTGATCCACATCAGTCTCGGCGATGATGGCCTGACCCTTACGCCAGAAGAGGCGGAGGCAGTGGTCGCCAAGTTGGGCTTCGCATTGCAGGAGAGAGAGCAATGAAAACATCGACAGAAATTAACGAGATTGCATCCGCACTATCCAAAGCGCAAGCTGAAATGACTGGAGCAAAGAAAGCGGCAAACAACCCTTTCTTCAAATCCAAGTATTCAGACTTGTCTGAGGTAATGGCAGCTATCAGTACACCATTTGCAGAGCATGATCTGTCATTCGTACAGGGAGCAGAGTTTACAGAGGGTAACATCTCAGTAAAGACTAGAATCATGCACTCATCAGGACAATGGATTGAGTCAGATACCGTGCTCCCACCAACCAAGAATGACGCGCAAGGTTACGGTTCAGCTATCACATACGCCAAGAGATACGGCCTACAGGCTCTCGCTGGCGTTCCTAGCGTAGATGATGATGGTAATGCTGCGGTAGCTCATACAACCAAGAAAGCCGCTTACAAGCCCTCTCAGGCTGATAAAGAGCAGGTGAAAATCATTGGTGTAGCGCACCAGAATGGCGATACCGACAGTCTGCGTGACGAACTGAAGGGTTTGATCGGAGATCGTAAAGCATGGGTATGGAGCCAGCTTAGTGATGACTGCCATGAGTGGATAAAAGAAGTAATGGGAGCAGGGAAATGACAATTATCACAATCGACATCGAAAGTGACTACTCACACGATCCAGCAGTGATTGAGCGAGTGTGTAGTAAGGTAACACCACCAGCCAACTACAAGAGCGAGGATGCTATTGAGAAGTGGTGGAGAGAGAAGGGTAACGACCAGAAGGTTGAGGCACAGCGTAAAACCGCCTTAGAGCCTCTGTACGGCTCTATCAAGATGATCGGCTATCAGTTTAATGATGGAGAGCCTGAAGTCCTTACAGGGGCCGAGAAAGACATTCTGGAGCGGTTCTTCAGCATAATGAATGCACTGCACAAGACGGATGCAGACGGATTGCCTTATGTGCCGACTATTGTAGGGCATAACGTGAAAGCGTTTGATCTAACCTTCATCAGAAAGAGAGCTATTGTTCTTGGCGTGAAAATGCCTAACTGGATGGGTTGCTACTACACCAGATACTCTACTGATGTGTTTGATACTCAAATAGAGTGGTCAGGGCAGTTTGTCTATGGTGCCGCTGGTTACGTCAAACTGGATGATTTGGCCTTTGCTCTATTGGGCGAAACCAAGAATGGTGACGGTGCCGCTTCTCTCGATATGACGGACAGTGAATGCGCCGAATATTGCAAAGAAGATTGTAGACTGACCTATGAAATTTTTCAAAAAATGACAGGAGCAAAGTAATGCCTAAAGATGTATCAATTGCCACAGAAAAATACTTAAACAAGCAGGGAGAGGAAAAAACTAAATACATCAAGATCGGAACAATCATGGAAGGGCAGAATGGCGAATATATGCTGCTCGAACCAACCGTTGATCTAGCAGGGTGCCTTGCACTTCAAAACATGATGAACCACAAGCAAGGAAAAGAGGTGCGCACTAACCTGATTGCTAGTGTCTTT
>JGI10211J34971_10002472_pt1 | contig 15059 bp, 14 predicted proteins | sample Etolagsediment_FD_34971 | JGI IMG/M metagenome (IMG submission 34971) | reverse complement strand
CGCTACCGCCGCTACCGGCGGGGTAGGCGCTGCCGACGCTACCGATGGAGCAGCTGCCGCTTCCGCAGCGTCTACCACCACCCCATCGGATCGGGTGTGAGGTTGCCACGACTCAATCGCCAGCGCATCGAGTACCGCATACTGGTAGTGGGAGAGATGCACCATGTCACTACACCTCAGCCCCCTGTGGATGGGCGCGCTGTAGCGGCTGCAAAATCTTATTGAGAGCGTTGATATAGGCTTTCGCTGAGGCGATAACGATATCGGTATCGGCGCCCTGCCCATTGACCACCCGCCCCTGCCGCTGTAGTCGTACTGTCACCTCCCCCTGCGAGTCGGTGCCGGTGGTGATGTTATTGACTGAGTAGAGCAGCAGTTCGGTGCCGCTGTTGACCAGTGCATCGATCGATTTAAGTGCTGCATCGACCGGCCCGCCTCCCGGCGCCGAACCGCTACGCTCTTCACCATCGATCCAGAGTGTCACCGTTGCTTGTGGCGTCTCGCCAGTCTCTGAGCAGACCCGCAGCGCCACCAGTTTGATCCGCTCATTGACGCTCTCCAGACTGGTATCGGTCACTAGCGCTTGTAGATCGTCATCGAAGATCTCATGCTTCTTGTCGGCGAGATCTTTAAAACGCTTAAAGACCGCGTTCAACTCCTCCTCCGACTGCAGCACCACCCCAATCTCCTCTAACCGACTGCGCAGCGCGTTGCGGCCAGAGTGCTTCCCTAGCACCATCCGGTTGGCGCTCCAACCCACATCTTCAGCGCGCATAATCTCGTAGGTTTCGCGACTCTTAAGTACCCCATCCTGATGAATACCCGACTCATGGGCAAACGCATTTGCGCCGACAATCGCCTTATTTGGCTGCACTGAGAAGCCAGTGATACCGGCCACTAAACGCGAGGTGGGGACAATCTGGGTGGTCTCGATGGTGGTGTCGCAGCTAAAGATGTCGCGGCGGGTGCGCACCGCCATCACAATCTCCTCCAGCGCCGCATTACCGGCCCGCTCACCGAGGCCGTTGATGGTGCACTCCACTTGGCGCGCCCCACCGAGTACCGCAGCGAGGGAGTTAGCGACGGCAAGGCCGAGATCGTTGTGGCAGTGAACCGAGAAGATCGCTTGATCGGCGTTAGCGGTCTGCTCAATCACCTGGCGTACTAGCTCACCAAACTGCCCCGGTACGTTGTAGCCAACCGTATCGGGGATGTTGATGGTGCGAGCACCGGCGGCGATCACCGCCTCAAAGATGCGGCAGAGGAACGGTAGCTCTGAGCGGCCGGCATCCTCCGCCGAGAACTCAACATCGTCGGTGAAGTTGCGCGCCCGTTTTACCGCGTGTACCGCTTGCGCGACCACCTCATCGGGGCTCATTCGCAACTTATGTTGCATATGGATCGGCGAGGTGGCGATGAAGGTGTGGATGCGGCCAGCATGTGCAGGGCGGATCGCTTCGCCGGCTCGGTCAATATCGCGGTCGAGCGCCCGCGCCAATGCACAGACGCGACTCTCACGCACCGCTTGGGCGACTGCGTGTACGGACTCAAAGTCACCATCGCTGGCGGCTGGAAAGCCCGCCTCAATCACGTCAACACGCATCCGCTCTAGCGCTTTACCGATCCGCACCTTCTCATCGCGGGTCATTGAGGCGCCGGGGCTCTGTTCGCCATCACGCAGCGTCGTATCAAAAATGAACAGTTTATCGCTCATGGGGGTATCCTATAGGGGCTAGGCTATGGGTCGGTGCGCCCATTGTAGCGGCTACACACGGTTTTTTGATACCTCCCCGGGTAGCGCCTGGGGATTCTGAATAAGTGGTATCATCCATCCACCCCTGCAAGCGAATAACGATAAGGTATTGAGTAATACGCTAAGATCGAACAACCATCCGCAGCGTCCGACATCCATCCGAGTATTTGTTATGTATTCAGATTCGAGGCTACCCATCATTTGGCTCTCGCTCATCGCCCGCCGCTACCCCCTTCGCCGTTGCGACAGCACCCAGCAGCAGCCCACACCACGCCCATACCGCCTACTACCACTCCTGCTACTGCTACTGCTACTGCTTCCAATCAGTAGCTACAGCCAGCAGCCAGCAGACGCCACCGAGGGTACCAACAACGGCAGTAGTACAGCAGATGAGTCAGCCGCGGATCGATTACCCCTACCGACGCCAGAGCGGCGCGAGCAGATCATCGCCGATGCGCTCCAGTTATGGCCCAATCTCGCACCCGATGCGGTGAGCCTACAGGCGGATACCACGTTTATCGCACTCTATCGCGAAGAGATGGTCGGGCGACCACAGGGGGGCGTGCTACTACTACCCGATCTGGAGAGCAATCCAGCCGGAGAATTGATCGCCACACTGCGTCAACAGCTCCCCGAGCATGGTTGGCACACCCTTGCACTGCAACTCCCACTCGGTGATGAAGCGGTGACCTATCCGGCTCAACTAGAGGCGCTACTTGATCCGGCGCTGCGCCGTGCCGAAGCGGGGCTCAACTTTCTGCAAGCGCAAGGCGTGTTCAATAATGTAGTGATTGGCTACGGCTTTGGCGCGCTGGTCGCAACGCAGTTAGCACAGCAACAGCCGCAGAAGATTCAAGGGCTAGTGGTGATCGGAATGCCAGGTTACCGCGAACCGGAGCGACTCGATGCCGCCTTACAGCTGGCTCAAGTCCCCCAACCGATCCTCGACATCTATGGCGAACAGGATCTCTTTTCAGTGCTCGACAGCACCCACCGGCGCGCCGCGATGGCGCGGCGAGCGCGCGTCATCCCCGGCAGCAAACCCCCCCATCCAGCCGCCCACCCGCGCAATAGCCCAAAGCAGCCCCCCGCTTACCGCCAGCAGCTCATCGGCGGTGCCGACCACAGCTATCTGGGCTTTGGCGATCAACTACTACGCCGAGTGAAGGGGTGGCTACAGCGCCACACCGCCGGCATGAAGGTAACGGGTTAGTGGCCGCTAGTTTAGAGTGGTAACCAACGACCGGCAGCAGCAATTGCCGCCGTTACCAGACCGAGCAGCAGATTGATCCCAACCAGCATACGGATGCGATCGAGCGCCCCCTTCCCCTCTGCCCACATCTGCTGAGTGACTGCCTGCTGCAGCCGCCGATAGGGGAAGAGGTAGAGATAGAGGTAGATCGCGATCATCAGCAGGCCGAGCGCGCTCATCAGATGGATATGCAGCCCGACCGCTCCCATGCCACCGAACTTACCAAAAATCAGCCCGTAACCGGTTAGCGGTAGCAGCAGTACCGCGATCCAGACCCACACAAAGAAGCGCTGAAAGCAGCCGAGCCAGAGTGGTAGCCGCTGTGATGGCTCCAACTGAGCGGCGGCGATCGGGCGTAGGATCTGATGGGCAAAGAACATTCCACCGACCCAGATCAGCGCGGCGACTAGGTGCAGTGCAACCGACAGGGCCACCGCGAGCGAATCAACATCAATAGACATCAAACAAACAACCTCTCTGTAGTTAAAAAAGGGATTTAAAATGGGTTAGCGACCGATACCGCGTGCGCGGCGAATCAACTCATACGCCTCGCGGATCTCTTGGGTCTTCTGGTTGGCAACGCGGATCTTCTCATCCGAGGCGCCGCGCGCTACCAACTTATCGGGGTGGTGCTGGCTCATCAGTTGGCGGTAGGCGCGTTTCACCCGCGTCTCATCCGCCTCGGGGGCCAGCCCCAGCAGTCGATAGGCATCACGCAGCCGATCACGCCGCGCCAGCGGCGCACTACTACCGCCACCCGCCGCGCCCGCCCCCGCTCTATGCTCACGACCGGCCACCAGCGCCTCAATTTGGGCATACTCAGCGCGTGAGATACCGAGCTGCTGGCGGATCCGCTGCAGCAGATTACGCTCGCGCAGATGGAGGCGTCCATCGGCGCGGGCAATACGTAGCTGTAACTCCAGAAAGCTACGCAGTAGATCGTGCCGGCCGGCACAGGCCGCCCGCAAGCGATCGAGCGTCACAATTAGCGGAAAATCGCCGCGCTTACCCTCCCGAAAGCGGGCGATCGCCTGCTGGCGCTGCTCACTATCGAGACCGAGCTGATTGATGGTCGCTTCGGCAAAGCCGATCTCCGGCTCGCTCACCCGACCATCGATCTTCGCCACATGACCCATCACGGCAAAGGTGGCGTCAAGAAACACCTCATCGGCACGCAGCGGGCCACCATCGGCATGACGAAACCGATCACGCTGATGCGCGGCACGATAGCGGGCGCTGCTACGATCAAATTGATCGCCAACGATCACCCCCAGTGCCGCGACCAGTGGACCACCGACCACCCAACCGGCCGCTCCCCCTATCACCTTACCCCACCAACCCATGCTGATCCTGCTGCTCTGTTTACCGTGTTGAAGTTGAATGCGCTATAGTGCGCAATTTAAGGCCCAACCGATGCACTATCCTGCGGCTTCCGCGTACACCCTCGAATCGATCATCAACGCCCTAGCCGATCCGGGCTGGTTGGTGCTCAACGACTTTGTCAGCCCTGCCTGGTGCCGGCAGCTACGCGCCGACGCCGAGCAGCTACTGCCCCACTTTTGTGCGGCCGGCATCGGTCATCATCAAGATTATCAGCAGCAATCGACGATCCGTGGCGATCGCATCGGCTGGCTCGATGATCTCCCCTCCACTATCGCAATCAGCGCCTATCAGCAGCGCCTACAGCAGCTACAAACCGCACTCAATCGGCAGCTCTATCTGGGGTTAGATCACTTTGAGGGGCACTTAGCGAGCTATGCCCCGGGGCGCGGCTACCAGCGCCACTACGATCAGTTTCATGACAGCGATGCACGGGTGGTCACCACCATCCTCTACCTCAACCCTGACTGGCAACCGGCGGATGGCGGGCTACTCCGCCTCTGGCCGGCGCCGCAACAGGCACCCAATCAGGTGATCGATATCGCACCGATCGGCGGCAGGCTCGTCATCTTTCTGAGCGATCGCTATCCGCATCAGGTGCTACCGGCGGCGGCCCCACGCTTTAGTCTCACCGGTTGGTTCCGTCGCCGCCCATCGTAAGACCCAACTACGCCACGGCTAGCACTTGTACCTCAAACAGTAGATCGCGACCAGCAAGCGGGTGGTTAAAATCGATCTGCACGGTCGTCTTGCTAAGTTCAACAATCGTGCCGGCAATCGCATCGCCGGCGGGGGTATCAAACTCAAGAATCTGTCCGACCGCTAATGGCAGCGCCGGATCAAACAGTAATCGCGATAGCGACTGATAGGCGTCTGGATCGGGGGTACCAAACGCCTGATCAGGGGTGAGCAGAAAGCGCTCATGCGCACCCGCTTGCAGCCCCAACAGATGCTGCTCCAGTTGCGCTTCAATGGTGCCATCACCAATCACCAACTGCAGCGGCTCTGGATCATCAAAACTGCTCTCCACCTCCATCCCATCGGCCAACTGCAGCCGATAGTGGAGCGTCACCTGAGCACCTATGGCAATTTGCGCTGATCCACTCATTGCGTCTCCCCGTTCGTAGTAGTAGCCGGTCGCATCTCATGCCAAAGTAGCAGCAGTGCACCAACCGTGATGGCACTATCGGCCACATTAAAGGCGGGCCAATGCCAACCGGCGTAGTAGATGTCAATAAAATCGATCACATAGCCAAGCAGCAACCGATCCCAGAGATTGCCGAGCGCGCCACCGAGGATCAGCGCCAGAGCCAGCGCCAACCGCCGATTACCCTGTAGTCGCCAGAGCCACACCGTCAGCAGCAGCGACACCGCCACCGCAATCCCACTAAAGAGCCAGCGCTGCCAGCCGCCCGCGTTACCCAGAAAACTAAATGCCGCCCCATAGTTATGCATCAGGGTCAGATTCAAGCCCGCCATCAGCGGCTCACTCTGATGGAGCGACAGATAACCGCTAATCCACCCCTTACTCGCCTGATCGAGCAGCAGTAGTAGCAGACTCAACAGCAACCACCAGCGACCGCGATCAAGCAAAGTGGCGCACCTCACCGTTACCAGCGACATTCTCAACACAGCGGCCACACAGCTCCGGATGGTTCGGATCGCGACCGACATCGGCGCGGTGGTGCCAGCAGCGCACACACTTCGGCTGCGCAGTCGCACGCACCGCAATCGCCACCGTCGCGCCACTCTCTAGCGTTACCGCCACCCCATCACTCGGTGGCGTGGTCAGCGGCATCACCGTGGCGCTGGAGGTGATGAGAATAAAGCGCAACTCATCACCCAACTGCTGTAGCTCGGTATAGAGCGCACCATCGCAGTAGAGCACCACTTCAGCCTGCAGGCTAGAACCGATCTCACCGGCCACCCGCAGCCGCTCCAGCTCACGCGCCACCTGCTGACGCAACTGAAGAAGCTGCTGCCAGTAGTTGAGATCCATCTGCGTATCCGCCGCTAAAGTGGGTAGCTCATACCACTGCGCTAACAGCACCGACGCGCCCCGCTCGCCCGGCATATGGCGCCAAATCTCCTCGGCGGTAAAGCTGAGGATGGGCGCTAACCAGCGACTCATCGCCTCAATCAGATGGTAGAGCGCGCTCTGTGCTGAGCGCCGGGCGCGGCTATCGCGCTGGGTGGTGTATTGGCGATCCTTAATGATGTCGAGATAGAAACTCCCCAGATCGACCGCACAGAAGTTATGGATGCGCTGATAGATGAGATGGAACTCATAGCTATCGTAAGCGGCGATAATCTCCTGCTGCAGCTGCTGCGCCCGCTCCAGCACCCAGTGATCGAGGGCTAGTAGCTCATTCGGTGGCACCTGATGCTGCGCCGGATCGAAACCGGCAAGGTTAGCGAGCAGGAAGCGGGCGGTGTTGCGGATCCGGCGATAGGCATCGGCGGTGCGCTTGAGGATCTCATCCGAGACGCTCATCTCACCGCGATAGTCGGTCGCCGCCACCCAGAGACGCAGAATATCCGCCCCAAGCTGATCGACCACCTTCTGCGGCGCGACCACATTGCCGCGCGACTTCGACATCTTCTGCCCCTGCGCATCGACCGTAAAGCCGTGGGTCAGCACCGACCGATAAGGCGCACTACCGCGGCCGGCAATCGCTGTCAGCAGCGAGGATTGGAACCAACCACGATGCTGATCCGAGCCCTCCAGATAGAGATCGGCCGGATACCCCAACTCAGCGCGCTGCGACAGCACCGCCTGATGGGTTACCCCTGAATCGAACCAGACATCAAGCGTATCGGTCACTTTCTGATAGCGATCGGCCTCCGCCCCAAGCAGTTCAGCCGCATCGAGCGCAAACCAGGCCTCAATCCCCTGCTGTGCAATCAGCGTCGCCACCTGCTCCAGTAGCTCACCACTGCGCGGATGGAGCGCGCCGGTTGCCCGATCAACAAACAGCGCGATCGGCACCCCCCACGTGCGCTGGCGCGAGATACACCAGTCGGGGCGATTCTCAATCATCGACCGGATCCGCCCCTCACCCCACGCCGGCAACCAGCGCGTCTGCGCCACTGCACTGAGCGCCGCTGCGCGTAACCCCGCCTGATCCATACTAATAAACCACTGCGGCGTGGCGCGGAAGATGATCGGCGTTTTGTGGCGCCAGCAGTGCGGATAGCTATGGTGGAGGGCGGCTAAGTGGAGCAGCATGCCGCGCTGCTTCAGCAGCGTCAGCACCGTCTCATTCGCATCAAACACCCGCATCCCAGCAACATGCGGTGTATCGGGAAGGAATCGCCCATCCGGCCCGACCGGATTATCGATCTCAAGGCCGTAGCGCTGCCCCACCACATAATCCTCCTGACCGTGGCCGGGGGCGGTGTGTACCGCGCCGGTACCCGCCTCGGTGGTGACATGCTCCCCGAGAATGATCGGCACCTCCCGATCGAGGAACGGGTGCTGCAGCCGCAGCCCCTCCAGATCGGCACCGCGACAGGTTGCTACTACCCGATAGTGGGCCAGATCGCAGCGCGCCACCACCTGCGGCAGCAGGGCTGCCGCCAGCAGCAACCGCTCCGGTGGATGCGCAGTACCACCATCACTCTGCACCACCACATACTCCAGCTCAGGATGGAGCGCCACTGCGCGGTTTGCCGGCAGCGTCCAAGGGGTGGTAGTCCAGATCACCACCGACAGCGCCCCTTCGCCGACATGCCCCTGCGGATGGTCGCAGCGCGCTAACAGCGCCTCATCATCGAGCACTGGAAAGCGCACATCGATCGCCGGTGAGCGCTTATCCTCATACTCAACTTCCGCCTCTGCCAGCGCCGAACCGCAGTCGGTACACCAATGCACTGGCTTAAACCCCTGCTGCAGATGCCCCTGCTCAATGATACCGCCGAGCGCGCGCACAATCGCCGCCTCAAAGGTGTAATCCATCGTTAGATAGGGGCGATCCCAATCCCCCATCACCAGCAGCCGCTGAAAGTCGCGCCGCTGCCCCGCCACCTGCCGCTGCGCATAGTCGCGGCACGCTTGACGAAACTGCGCCGCTGTCACCTTGCCACCCGCTTTACCCACCTGCTTTTCAACCTGCAGTTCAATCGGCAAACCGTGGCAATCCCAACCCGGGACATAGGGGGCATCGAAACCCGATAACCCCTTCGACTTAACGATAATATCCTTCAGGATCTTATTCACCGCGTGGCCGATATGGATATCGCCATTGGCGTAAGGGGGGCCATCGTGGAGGATAAAACGGTCACGGCCAGCGCGCTGCTGGCGCAGTTGACCATAGAGATCGATCGCCTGCCAGTGCGCCACCATCTCCGGCTCGCGCTGCGCTAAGTTGCCGCGCATCGGAAAATCGGTCTGCGGCAGATTGAGGGTATCTTTGTAGTCAGCCATCCGGAATTTACAACCTTAAAAGAGCGTGAGAAAAAGGGTTATGCGGCCATACCGAAGAAGCGGCGCGCAGTGGCCGCATCGTGCACAATCTGCTCGCGCAGCGCTGCAAATGACTCAAAGCGCTGCTCGGGGCGGATCCGCTGTAAAAAATCGACCGTCACATAGCGGCCATAGATATCACCACTAAAATCGAACAGATGCACCTCCAACCGCGCCTCACTACCGTTGACCGTCGGACGGCGGCCGATGTTAGCGACCCCCGGTAGCGGCTCAGCACCGATACCGTGGAGCTGTACGGCAAACACTCCATCGAGTGGTGTCTGCTGACGATGGAGATGGATATTGGCCGTAGGAAAGCCGATGGTGCGCCCGCGCTTATCGCCATGCGCCACCCGCCCACTCATCCGGTAGCAGCGGCCAAGCAGCTGCTCGGCGAGCGCCAGATCACCGGTGGCCAACGCACGACGAATACGGGTGCTACTCACCCGCTCACCACTAATGGTAAAGGTGCGGGTGTGGGTCACCTCAAAATCGTGGTCGCGCCCCGCCTGCTGCAGCAGCGCATAGTTACCGAGGCGATCGGCACCAAATCGAAAATCGTCACCCACCACCAGATAGCGCACGCCCAGCCCCTGTCGCAGCACGCGATCGATAAACTGCTCGGCGGTGAGCGCCGCAAACGATCGATCAAAGCGCAGGCAGAGCACCCGATTGACTGAGAAGCGGCGCAGTGCTTGGAGCTTCTCGCGCAGTCGGGTGAGGCGCGGCAGCGGTGCGGCACCAAAAAACTCTTGCGGCTGCGGCTCAAAGATCACCACCACCGTCGGCAACCCGAGCCGGTCAGCGCGCTCGGCTAACTGTCCTAGCACCGCCTGATGGCCAAGGTGAACCCCATCGAAGTTACCGATTGTGACGACACTCCCGTGGTGGTGCGGGCGCAGGTTGTGCAGACCTCGGATCAACTCCATCGAATATCCAGAAACAGCATGGCAGTGGAGCGGCCAGCGGCCGCGTTGTCGGAAACCGCCGATTGTACCGATAATCGGCGCGGTTGGGTAACCCTCTGCCCCCTAGAGTGGGGTCGCCACGCAACTCGTGGCCCGTCATTGAGGGCACCTTGCAAGGCAGGTTCTAACCGACCGTTCCGAAAACCGCCCAATCGGGCGCTTACACATTGCGCGGGTCTCTGGTGCGTGATAGAACCGCTCCTCAGATTCGCGTGTTCGCCACTCTCGGCGGAGGAGTATAAGATTGAACGCAGTTGAGATTGAGCAGGCGACACCCGGCAGACGGATGAGCAGTGAGACTATCACCAGCGCCGCGCTCCTGCTGGATGGCAGTGGCCATGCGGTGCGACTTACCGCTGATGCGATCGAAGCGTGGCGGCCAGAGGATGGGTTACTCTGGCTTCATCTGAACTATGAGCAGCCGACCAGCCGCGACGGGTTAGAGGCACAAACAGGTCTCAATGAGGTGGTGATCGACGCGCTCCTCGCAAGCGACACCCGTCCCCGCGTTATCACCATACGCGATGGTCTCTTGATTACCCTGCGGGGTGTCAATCTCAATCCTGGTGCACTCCCCGAAGATATGGTATCGATTCGGATCTGGGTCGATCGCCACCGCATCATCACCACCAGCCGCCGCGAGTTGCAGTCGATCAATGCGTTAGCGGCAGCGCTCACAACCGGTATCGGCCCGACCAGTGCTGCCGCATTTCTGGTGACACTGATTAGCCACCTAGTGAGTCGCCTAAGCGATCTGATCGATGAGTTGGAGGAGCAGACGGCCACACTTGAGGAGCAGCTGCTCAGCGCCGATAGCACCCGACTGCGCAACGATCTCGCCTCACTACGGCGCCAAGCGATCACGCTGCGGCGCTACCTTGCACCGCAACGCGAGGCATTAACCCAGCTAATTATTGAGCGGCTCAGTTGGCTCGATAACGGTAATCTGCTGCGCCTTAAAGAGGTGACCGATCAGCTGATTCGCCATATTGAGGATCTTGATGCAGTGCGGGAGCGCGCAGCGATCACTCAAGATGAGCTCCATAGCCACCTCTCCGATCAGCTCAATAGCCGCATGTATCTACTGTCGATGGTGGCGGCTACTTTTCTACCGCTGGGTTTTCTCACCGGACTACTCGGCACCAATATCGGTGGCATCCCTGGTGCAGATAATCCGCAGGCGTTTTTTATCTTTCTGCTGATCCTGCTGTTAGTACTGCTGCTGCAACTACTCCTGTTCCGTTGGAAACGGTGGTTTTAGAATCCCCTACACGGTAGATTGGTACGAATTTACTTGACCACTACACTGCCCAGAGCCGTCGATGAGATTATGCTGTTCCTGAAAAAACACGCCATGCGCGGTGCCGATTTTTCCGAGATCCGCCGCAAGGATTTGTGGAGTATTCCCGTCGATATCCTGCGCGAGGTGGTGATCAACGCGCTGGTTCATGCCGACTACTCCCATCGCGGCACCCCGATCCGCATCGCCTTCTTCGACAATCGCATCGAGGTGGAAAGCCCTGGTTTGCTGCTGCCGGGGATGACTGTAGAGGAGATGAAACGCGGCGTGTCGCAGATCCGCAACCCAGTCATCGCCCGCGTATTCAAAGAGCTGGAGCTGGTCGAGCAATGGGGCAGTGGCATCCCCGGCATTTTTCGCAGAGTCAAAGCGGAAAACCTGCCAGAACCGGTCATCGAAGAGTTGGCGGGGCGTGTGCGTTTCACCGTGCCCCTGTCTGAGATTCTGCCACTGACGCGGGAACAGTCGCGCAAAGGCGAGCTGCCTCAGCAGGGGCTAGAGTCAGGGCTAGAGTCAGGGCTAGAGTCGCTGGCGGATAAAATTGTACTCTGTCTGCATGAAACACCGCTATCCAAGTCTGAGTTGGCTAAAGCGCTGGGGCATAACAGCATTTCGAGCACATTAAACCTTCGGGTCAATCAACTTCTGGAACTCGGCCTGATCGAACGCACCATCCCCGACAAACCCAACAGCCGCCTGCAAAAATATCGCCTGACGGAAATGGGCCGAAAGGTTCTATTTACAGCAGACGCTGAAAGGGGGAACCACGAATGAACACGAAGAAACTCGAATTCATTTCGCTGGCTGACCTCGGCATGGCGTATCGGAAAGCGAAGGTGGATCTTTTCTATGCAGAGCAGTCGCGCAGAAAAGAGCTGGCAGCGTTCGAATCTGAGCTGTCCGAAAATCTCAAGCAACTCAAACAGGACTTGCATAAGGGAAAGTCGCCCGTTGTAACTGACGCAGCATGGACACTGGTACCGAAGCAAATCAACGACCGTGAGCCAGACTCGGATCTCATCAGCGAGGACGAGTTGGATTCGCTGCTGCTGGCGGACAGCATGCAGGAGCTGGTCTCTTATGCCGTGGGCTGCATGTTCGGCCGCTATGCGCTGGATAGGCCGGGGCTGATGCTCGCCAACCAGGGTGAAACCATCGAAGACTACCACAGAAAGATTGATACCACGGAACACACGGAATACACCGAAAAAGTGAATGGCAAAGATGTTCCTTCCGTGTCGTCCGTGTATTCCGTGGTTAAAAATTCTTTTCCTGCGGATGAGAACAATGTGATTCCGATGCTTGACCGCGACTGGTTCACCGACGATATCGCCGAGCGCTTCCGCAAGTTCCTGCGCGTGGCCTTTGGCGAGGAACACTACGAAGAAAACCTCCGCTTCGTTGAGCAGGACCTGAACATCAAGGGCAAGCGCAACTACACCATCCGCGACTACTTTCTCGGCGAGTTCTACACCAACCATGTGAAACGCTACAAAAAGCGCCCCATCTACTGGCTCTTCTCCAGCGGCTCGGGTAAGTCTGGGGGCAACTTCAACGCGCTGATCTACATGCACCGCTACCGTCCGGATACGGTCAGCGTGGTGCTCAACGACTACCTGCGCGAGTTCCGCACCAAGCTCACCTCGCATAAGAACCATCTGGAGGCGGTCAGCATCAGCGCCAACTCCGCGCAGGCCGAAAAGACCAAGGCGCTGAAGGAGATCGAGAAGATCACCAAAATGATTGCTGAGATGGAGGAGTACGAACGCGAGGTACTGTACCCGCTGGCCACCGAGCAGGTGGAGATCGACCTCGACGACGGCGTGAAGGTCAACTACCCCAAACTCGGCGCGGCCTTGAAGAAGATCGTCGGCCTGGATGCTAAGGAGGATTGATATGCATATTCATAAACTGAAACTTGAGAGGTTTCGAGGCGCTCAATGTTTATCGCTTGATTTGCACGAACGATTAAATGTTTTTGTCGGCATGAATGGTGCCGGTAAGTCGAGCATTCTGGATGCGACGGCAATCCTCCTCTCTTGGTTAGTAAATCGGATTAAGCATTCTGGTGCGTCAGGTAGACCCATCACGGAATCCGATATAAAGAATGGCGAGTCCTCGGCGAACTTGGAAATTACGCTTAATGAGGATGGCAGCTACTTTGGCTGGAATATCGCCAAGGTTCGAAGAGGGTACAGCAAAAAAGATGTCGGTTCCGTGTTAATCCCTGCGTCTGAGGCGGCCAAACAGATTCAATCGGCAATTACAGAGAATGATGGGAAGGTCAATCTACCACTTTTTGCGTATTACCCGGTTAATCGGGCCGTGCTTGATATTCCGTTACGGATAGGTAAAAAGCATAGATTTGACCTTCTATCGTCGTATGACGATTCATTGACCAGTGGTGCTAGCTTCCGGACATTTTTTGAATGGTTTCGCGAGCGGGAAGACCTAGAAAATGAAGCGAGGCGGGATCAGCAAAATTTATTTGCCGATGCCTCCAAGGCGATCTTTCCTGACCCACAATTAGAAGCTGTGCGAGATGCCCTGTCTAGGTTGATGCCGGAGTTCAAAAACTTGACTGTACGGCGTAATCCTCTGCGCATGGAAATTGAAAAACAAGGCGAACATCTAACGGTCAATCAGCTTTCTGACGGCGAAAAGTGCTTGATGGCCATGATTGGCGACTTGGCGCGTCGTATGGCCATCGCCAATCCTTTGCGTAAAAATCCGTTGGAGGGTGAAGGCGTTATTCTGATTGATGAGATTGATCTTCATCTCCATCCGAAGTGGCAGAGGATGGTTGTCCTAAAGCTAAGGGAGGTATTTCCCAACTGTCAGTTTCTGATCTCAACCCACTCGCCTCATATCATTACCCATGTACAACCAGAAAACCTGTTTCTACTCAGTATGACACCTGAGGGCCTTAGAATACTCTGTGCATCGGAATCTTATGGCAAGACGGTCGATCGAGTTCTCGAAGACCTGATGGGACTAGAAACGACGCGCCCCGATGAAGTTAAAGCGGCTCTCAAGCATATTTATGACCAGATTGATAGCGGGAATCTTAATGATGCCAGGGATTTGATTAGGAAGCTTGAGGAACAGATCGGTGAAGACCCGGAGTTAGTCAAGGCAAATGTTCTGATCAAGCGTAAGGAGTTGATCGGCAAATGAAGCATATTGCAAAACAAGGCGAACCTCAGGTATTTACTGATTGGAAAGCGCTGGCCAGCGAAGATTGGCAACCCACCTATGGCGATTTGTCCAGTGACACCAAAAAAGCTGTTAAAAACGCATTAATATCTGAACAAGGGGCTATCTGTTGCTATTGTGAGCAGCGCCTGACTGACGATGACTCCCATATCGAACATTTCATGCCGCAGCGTGATCCGGCAGTTGATCCGCTCGATTTCGACAATTTATTGTGTTCCTGTCAAAACCAAATCAAGAAAGGGGAACCACGCCACTGTGGCAACCTGAAAGGCGATTGGTTTGACGGAAACTTGCTGGTATCGCCATTAGATCCCGACTGTGAGAATCGGTTTGCTTTTACAGGCGACGGTGGCATCAAGCCAGCGGCGGCCGATGACCAAGCGGCCTCGGAAACCATCAAAAGACTAAATCTGGATATTCAAAAGCTCAATGCCATGCGAGCCAATGCAATTGAACCGTTTTTGGATGATGGCTTATCACATCAAGAGATGCAGGACTTTGTTTCCGGCTATCTAAACAGAGATACATCGGGACAATTCGGCGAATTCTGGACTACGATTCGCTATCTGTTCGGGGGCTTAGTTGTCGTATGAATGATCGCATTGTCCAAGCCCTGACCAAATTTAGTGGTCAAGTAAATTCGTACCAAAAGCCAAAAACATTTCAGGCAGCATTGAGTTCAGCTTCAATGGGAGCCAGGTAACCGTTATGGCTATGCAAGCGAT
>JGI10211J34971_10002471_pt1 | contig 15069 bp, 10 predicted proteins | sample Etolagsediment_FD_34971 | JGI IMG/M metagenome (IMG submission 34971) | reverse complement strand
CAGAAAAGAAGCCACAAAAATACATTGGGACTGGTCAACGGCGGGACAGGACCTGCCTCAGAATCCCCACCAATACCTTAAGATCAAGGGTTCCTTTGTGTACGAAAAAAATCACAAACCAGATTATGCCTGGTACGATGGAACCACCGGGCGATATCTAAAGGGTGATATCATTGATCCCCAAACGGTGACACCATTCAATCGACCCAATGGTGATATCCGAGACCCTGATGCAAAGATCTGGCCTTTCAAGATCCATTACGGCAGACAGGTATATGATACGGAACACAACTACTTCCTCCTGCCCAAGACAGTAGGTGAAGGTGGTTTCTGGACCGAGTTCGATTGGGATATGGCCCTGAGACTGGGAGCCGAAAATTCCGGGCTGCCCTACTCGGGGCATTATGATTTTGCGGAAACATCCTTTTACTGGACTACCAGCCATATGATATCACCCATTTCAGATGCATTGCAATGCATCGACTGTCACAGTGAAGCAGGTCGCATGGATTGGCGGGCACTTGGCTATGATGGTGATCCCATTACCCATGGGAGCCGGATGACTGAAGGAGGCACACGATGAAACGTCATATACGGGTTGTAATCCAGTATCTTATCCTGCTGTTGGCCCTGAATCAAGTCATCCTGGCCAAAGCCCCAGCTCTTCATCCCCTCTTTCCGCTTTTGGATGGGCAAGGCGAGAATGTCCTGAAGTCAAAGGGTCCTGTTAGCACCATGCAAACCTGTGGTTCATGTCACGACACCGAATACATCACAAGTCACAGTGGGCATTCGGATGCAGGTCTATCAAAAATATCAACTTTTGAAGCGGGTGAGCTGGATTATCCATGGGACAAGGGTCCTGGCTATTTTGGCAAATGGAACCCCATCAATTATCAACAAGTCTCACCTGATAGACCCACCATTGATCCAGCTGCCTGGATCAAGGCAGCTGGATTCAGACATGTGGGCGGCGGTCCAGCTGAAAAAGACATGAATGGAAACAGACTGGACGAGAAAGCCCCACAGGGTAGGGGGTGGGATTATCAGCGGTCTGGAGTGGTGGAAATGAATTGCTTCCTGTGCCATATCTCCAATCCAGATAATGCCACTCGACTTCAGACCCTTGAAAGTGGGCAATTCGCCTGGGCCAATTCAGCCACACTGGCCAAGTCCAAAGTTATTGATGTGAAAGAAACCTCTCACACATGGAATTCAGAAGCATTCAATGATCTCGGTCAGGTGAAACGAGAATACCTCACCCCGGTGGATCCGGCCAATGCAAATTGTGGACAATGTCATGGTTTGGTTTTTACGGCAAATGATGCTCCCAGGGGCTTGAATAGTTGTGATTGGAATACGGCAACCAGAGGAGAAATCATTGCCCCTCAGCGAATCTATCGAACTGGGTTGAACCTCAAGGACAAGGAGAGCCTAACCCGTTCCTGGGACATTCATGCCGAGCGGGCTGTACAATGTGTGGACTGTCACCCTTCAAGTAACAATCCCATTTATTATCGAGACACTCAAGGCACCCAATTGCCCCATTTAATATTTGATGCCCGCAGGATCGATGTTGTGGACTACTTGTATCGACCCTCCCATGAGTTTGCCAGTGGCAGCGCCAAGGGGGTTCATCATGAGCAAACCATGCGTTCCTGTGAATCTTGCCATGATGCTTCGGTTGGGCACACCTGGTTGCCTTATAAGGATGCCCATTTTGACAAAGTGAGTTGTGAGAGCTGCCACATTCCCCGGATGCATGGACCAGCCTACGAGCAAATCGATTGGACCGTGTTGACTGCCCCGGGCACCTCCGCCCATGATTGCCGCGGTGCTGATGGTGATCCACGCAATATTAACACGTTAATTGAAGGTTTTGAGCCTATTCTGTTGCCGGGAAAGGACACCGAAGGACGGATCAAGCTGGGACCATATAACCTGGTAAGCTCCTGGTACTGGGTGGCCGGGGACCCTGCTCTTCCAGTAGCGATAGACAAGCTAAACACCGCATTCTTTACAGATGAAGCTTATCGTCAGGACATCATTGATCTTCTAGACGATGATGGTGATGGACAGTTGCAGGAATCTGAGCTTCGTCTGGATACCTCAGCCAAAACAGATCAGGTCAGAAAAAATCTGGAAGCCTTGGGGTTGACCCAGGTAAGCATTCAGGCGGATGTTCAGGCATACAAGATCAATCATGATGTTGCCAATGGTCGCTGGGCCAATCAATCTTGTGAAACCTGTCATGGGGACCAATCCAGAATTGGTGCTTCATTTGAGTTGGCCAGCTTTATTCCCGGTGATGTACTTCCCGTAGCAAAGGGACGTCTCAATATCACTCAATTCGGAAGCATGGAAACAGATGCCCAGGGCCGCTTGAGCTATCATTTTGAACCGGCAGCCCAAGCACTGTATGTTTTTGGTACGAGCAGGGTCATCTGGGTTGATTGGCTGGGTATCTTGATCCTGTTGGGAACCTTGACAGGTATCTCCGTCCATGCTACCCTGCGCCTTTTAGCAGCCCGCAATGGCCAATTAAAGGCACATGCCACCAAACGTGTCTACATGTACAGCTTTTATGAGCGTCTGTGGCACTGGGTACAGGTCATGGCCATCTTTCTGCTTCTGTTCACCGGACTGATCATTCATAAGCCAGAATTACTGGGTGTCCTGGCCTTTCCCTATATGGTTCAAGTTCATAATGTTTTGGGCTTTGTCCTCTTCGGGAATGCGTTTCTCGCCGTATTCTACCATCTGGTGAGCGGGGAGATCAAACAATACATTCCCCAACCCAGAGGCTTTTTTGATCAGGCCGTCCTGCAGGCCGGCTTTTACTTGAAAGGAATTTTCAAGGGAGAAAAACATCCCTTCGAGAAAACGCCGGCCAAGAAGCTCAATCCGCTTCAGCAAATCACCTATTTTGGTCTCCTGAATTTCCTGCTCCCCTTGCAGATCATCACCGGATTGCTCATTTGGAGCATGCAGGTCTGGCCCAGATTTGCAGAGGATCTGGGCGGGCTTCCTTTGCTGGGCCCGATCCATGCCATGCTGGCCTGGTTGTTTGCCACGTTTATCATCCTGCATATGTATTTGACCACAACCGGCCATAAACCCTTGGATGGGATCAGAGCCATGATCAATGGCTGGGATGAGGTGGAAGATAATGAAGCCGGACATGCAGACCCTCCAACTGGAAACATGAGGAAACCATAGTATGATCTCCACGCATTCAAAGATGGAAAAGCCATACACAAATCCCTACCTGACCGGGGCGATTCTGGGGCTGGTCCTGTTCATGGCTTTTCTCCTGACGGGAAGTGGCTTGGGCGCTTCCGGCCCCCTTAATAGAGTCCTGGTATATATAGAGGACATCATCGCACCCCAGCATATAAATAATACACCCTATCTCATCCCAATGGCCGGAGGTGATACCAATCCCCTTGACAATGCCTTTGTGTTCTTGACCCTGGGCATCCTCATTGGTGGCTTCCTCTCCGGCCTGTTTAACCATCGCTTAAGTTTTATCACCAACAAGGGACCCAGAATTACGGAAAAAACCCGCTGGAGCATGGCGTTTTTGGGAGGAATCCTCATGGGCTACGGTGCCAGGTTTGCCCGAGGATGCACATCAGGTCAAGGGTTGTCTGGTGGTGCTGTGCTCTCCGTCGGTAGCTGGGTCTTTCTGCTGGCCGTCTTCGCCGGTGCCTATGGTGTGGCGCATCTGCTTCGCAGATTGTGGACCTAGGGAGGTCTTATGGAACAATTATTTGCTGCCTTCCCAGGACCCTTGCCATTGACCCAACTCTATGGGAAAGCAGGTTTCTATCTTATTTCCCTCCTCATTGGCATTGCCTTCGGCTACACCCTTGAAATCGGAGGTTTTGGTAAATCCACCAAACTGGCGGCACAGTTCTATTTTACGGATATGACAGTCTTTAAGGTCATGTTCAGCGGAATCATTGTGGCCATGGTCCTGGTTTTTGGCGCCAGTGCCCTGGGTTGGCTGGACTATAGCAGGGTCTTCGTGAATCCCACCTATCTGTGGCCCGGTGTGGTCGGGGGTCTCATCATGGGGGTAGGTTTTGTAGTGGGTGGATTCTGCCCCGGCACCTCTCTGGTGGCTTTGGCAACCTTTAAAAAGGACGGGATTGCATTTGTTCTGGGTCTTTCCGTCGGAATCTTTCTTTTTGGCGAAAACATTGATGCCCTTTTCAGTCGTTTCTGGAATTCATCAAACCTGGGTCGACTTACACTCATGGACCTTTTTCAGCTTCCCGCTGGTGTGCTGGTCTTCTTTATTGTCATGATGGCACTGGCCCTTTTCTGGTTGGTCGAGTATGTTGAAGACCAGGTGAATGGCCGTCAGGATCGTTCAAAACAGCTCAAAGGGAAGCTAGTGGGCGCGGCAGCCATCAGTCTTGTGGCACTTTTTGTTATGATGAAAGGACAACCTACGGTAGCAGACAAGTGGCAGCTGATCGCAGATGGGGAACAGAAACGTCTTGATCAACGGGATGTACAGATCGCACCGGCTGAAATGCTTGAATTCATAGAGAATGACCTGGTACGCACCCGCCTGATCGATGTCAGAGAAGAAAGTGATTTTAATCTGTTCCACATCATCGATGCAGAGCGGATTGAATTGGCCCAGCTCCCTCGACTGGCCGAGAAGGAATACCTGCAGGAGCCGGCGAACACGCTATTTATTGTCATGAGTAATGATGAATCCGCGGCCACTGAAGCCTGGAAGATTCTCCGCGCACAGAGTATTGAGAATGTCTATATCCTGGAAAATGGCATCAATGGCTGGCTGGATACTTTTAGCGAATTGATTATAGAGTCGGACCCCCTGAGTGGTGACCTGCCTGTGCCCAGCAAACGCTTGACTTCGGTGGAAGATGATGGACTGCGTTACGTCTTTCCTGCTGCATTGGGGAGCAACTATTCTGTGTCAGATCCTGATCTACACGAATACGAATTTGAGTTTACACCAAAAGTAAAGATGAAGGTCAAAAAAGCAGCTGGTGGTGGGTGAGGCTGATAGTGCACCGCCGTTGGCGGTCCTGAAATTAAAAACTCCCGGATTCCGGGAGTTTTTTTTATACAAAAGCTGAGAGAGTATGCGGTTACAGAATCGCTAACAGCTTGGTCTTTTGTTTATCATATTCTTTTTTGGTGATCAACTGGCTTGATCGCATCTGATAAAGAACCTCTATCTGATCCAGGACCTCCGCAGTATTGAGCTCACTGGATTGAGGATTGATCTGCATTCCGATCCGATTTAAGAGGGTCTTTTTGCCTCGCTCGTATTCTTTCTCACTGAGGAGTCCCTGATTCATCATACTGTTCATACGCAGGATATCCTCTGCGATCATTTCTGCAGTGAGGGTGACCAGATTCGGCTGTGAAGTTGACGTGGTGGTTGTATAGGTCCTGATGACCACAGGGCTGTAATACTGCATGCCCCAATAGCTGGAACGATAGGGATAGTATCCAGAATGGTGATGAGGATAGTACGAATATCTCACAGGGCGAGGATGATTTCTATGGCGGGGCCCAGCCTGAATGCTGGTCACTATGATAAGTAGGGTCAGAAGAACAATATTAATCTGTTTCATGTTTCACCTCTTGCCGATCTTGTTTTTACATTCGGTCTTTTGTCTACCCGCTTTGACGCTAGATGTTCCGCTTAGGTTAAGACTGTGGGGAGTACTACTCAGCTCTGTGGTGGTGTCTTCGCGCCAGTAATGCAGCACCCAGAGCCCCCACTGTTTGCGGTAGGTCCGGGATATTCACCGGCTTTCCCAGCTTGTCAGACAATAGCTCAACCAGACCCCGATTCAAAGCCACCCCTCCAGAAAGGGTAATCTCCTCTTCGATCCCGACTCCCATGAGCATGCTGATAATCCGGTTGACGATGGATTTTTGAAGCCCATGCACAATGGCATCCCGGGGAGTATCCCTGGCCATAAGTGAGATCACTTCACTTTCGGCGAAAACCGTACAGGTACTGCTGATCTGGGCTGCATCTCCCAGGATACGTTCAGGAGCGCCCAGTTCTGTGATTCCCAGCTCCAGTCGCTGGGCCATGACCTCCAGAAATCGCCCGGTACCGGCGGCGCATTTGTCATTCATGCTGAAATCCAGCATGGATCCCTGCTCATCGATACGGATCACTTTGCTGTCCTGGCCGCCGATATCAATGACGGTCCTGGTTTTTGGGAAAAGATGATGGGCTCCCAGAGCATGGCAGCTGATCTCTGTGGTTTTTCCGGTGGCAAAGCCGACTTGAGCCCGTCCGTACCCTGTGGCAATGATTCCAAGCAGATCTGCCTCCTTCAGGGAAAGTGAATTAAGTGCTTCCTGGCGGGATTGTTCTGCTGAGAGCGAACCGTTTACTCCCGTCGCCTGGATAATCTGGGCTTGAATGGTGGCGTTATCATCGATAATCACAAAATCTGTGCTCAGTGAGCCCACATCCACTCCGGCAAAATATTTAATGGGCATACGATCTATCCTCCACGCTTTCACAGAAAGCCTCCAGGCGGGTCTGGATCTGCTCTCCGGACCAAATACGTTCGTCAGCGATATCAGCATCAATGATCACGGCTGGAATGGCCAGCTCAGTGCTCAAGATCTTGCGAAGATCATATTGACCAATGGAGTAGGGTTTGCAGCTTCGGGTCGAGTGCATCACCATTCCGTCCACATCAAAATCCTGAATCATGCGCTGCATCAGTTGCTGTCGGTGTTTCAGATTGTTATTCAGTATGATCTGCCCATAGGTTTTTGCCATAGATGTCCAGGGGTCTTTTACATCCAGATAGCCCGTGGTTTCCGCCCAGGCATTGGTGTAGGTGGCCGTGACAAAATTCATTTTCCGTCGGGCAAAAAACGTAGCCAGATGTCGGACCTGATACCAGACCGCAATATTATCCCAGATCAAGCGATAGCGCTCATCGCTAATAGCTCCAACCCCTTGATCCACTCTGGTCAGGACCTCTTTCAGGAGGACATCATAATAATGTTCCGCCACGGGCAATCCGCGCAATGAAACGATGGGGGCCAGATGGCCAAAGGCATCAAAAATGGTCATGGGTGCCGGTCTGCTTTTCATAGACTCAAGAATTTTGCCCCAGGTTTGTGAGCTGGTTTGCGATCGTTTAAGAATCGTTTCAAAGCTTTTGAGGTTAAAGGCCTTGCCAGTGATCTGCTCCAGAACAGGTATCATATCCTGAAGTTGCTGAGCCATATATTGAATATCGTGCTCTGTTTGTTCTTGAGCCACGAATGGTGTGTCAAAATGGATCAAGGGAATGGAAAGCTCGTGGGCGATCACCTTGTACCAGTAGAGGACGGTCTGGCAAATATTGTTGGAGCAAAAGAGTAGATCCGGCTTGGGCAATTTTCCTGCAGGTGTTTTTCCAGAGAAGAGATGACCGAGATCGATGCGGGCATAAGAGCACAGGTCCTGACTGAAGCCGGCCCCTTCAGCAATGCTGCAGTATGCTGCGCCCAATTTTTTGGCACCTACCAGGGCAGAATGGTTTTCAGGATAAATGGTGTAAATATCAAAAGCCCTCAGCAGCTCCACCGGTGCGCCACTGGTGACCCAGGCCACTTTTTTTGCCCCAGGTGTGTAGCGTGCCAGCAAGTAATGCTTACTCAAGATGGCTTTGAGCCGTTGGTTGGATTTCAAGGCAGGACCAAAACTTTGATCAGGTGGGCGAGAGGATCGTTTTTTGATGTTTTGCAACCCCAGGAGTGCCGGTGTACCGAGATCCTTCATGAACAAGTATTTCAGGTTTCCCGCCAAACTCATGATATCGCTCTCTCTTTCAGCATCTCGATAAAAGCTTCCACTCGGGTCAGGTTTTGACCTGAGCTATGTGCTTCCAATTCGGTTTCCAACTTTAAGGTGGGGAATCCGCACTGCCGGAAATGGTTGACCAGACTTTTATGGTCAAACAGTTCCGGTTCACAGAACTTGACGATATTGAACAGCACTCCCTGAGCCTGGGTGTTGCTTATAAGCTGCTCCAAATGTTCAATCCGCTGGTGCAGACTGTTGGCCTGGGTGGAGCACGGGGGCAGGCGAAAATAGCGATCGCTGAGGTACTCCCAGGGATCTCCCTGGGGTTGAAGGGGAATCATTGGATATCGGCGACTTCCTGAGAGAAGATCATCCGCTACGATCGATATCCCCTCATTGTCCAACAAGTCCAGTATCTCATCCTGGGGTGCCAGGATACCACTGAGCAAAATTGGCAAACCTGTCTTTCTTATGGGAATAATATGGTTTTGTGCCGTATGGAGCAGCGCATAATGATCCTGGGGCAGCAGGTACTCTTCCGCACGCATGAGCCGCCTGAATGTCTTATTGCTCAGCTCCAGATGATCAGCAGCCCGGGCCGCCATGATCTCGGCCCGAAGCTGGTCAATTTCGGCACCTAACTCACAAAATGGTATCAATTCTTCTGGGCTTAATTCAGTTGAATCTGGTGATAACTCCCGACTCAAGCCCTTCAAGCTCTCAAGATAAAAGGTGGTCGTGGCAGGGGTGTTGGCTGCCTTTGGGTTGTAAAAGCTGTAGATGGGTTTTTGACTGTCTAACAGGTCCTTGACCTGACTCCCCAGGTTCTGAAGCGAATCACAGGTATGAGGGAAAAGATATCCAGAAGTGATCAGATCCGATTCATGGAGGATAAATTCCAATCCACGCTTGACCACCCCGCAGATACTGGCTTGCAAATGAGCATTTGCCTGGACAATCTCTCCCGGAGGATCCCAGATCTCAGCCGGTAAAATTCCATGCGCCCAAAGCAGTTCCCTGGGGTACAGGGCTGGAAGGACCCCCATAATATGAACCCCTTCGCCGGCCTTGGTTTTCAGGTATTCACCTCGATCCGGAATGATGAGTGGAGCTATTTGATCTGGTCCTGTCATTTCCTATTATGAGTTTGGATTAGCATACATTCAATTTAGCGCTACTTGCGAAACCTGCGTACAAAGCCCTCGACTTCGGGTACGCCGCCCTGATACACAAGATACCCGTTGTAGGGCTCCCTGAGGGTAATATCGTCATTGATTGGGGATAACATCATTTCTTTGACTTGCTGAGGATCATCCGTTTGTCCCAGGACCCATCCCAGTTTTACCCAGGCTACTTCCGGCAGCATATTGCCCAAAGGCACCACGCCCAGGGCCATCATGTCGCGACCGGTATCATAAACAAACATATGGGCATATCCCCACAGGGTCTGAAGGGTCATGAAAACGGATACCCCTTCCTCCTGGGCTCGCTTGAGTGCCGGATACAGTTCCTTGTTGACGTGACCCAAACCGGTTCCCACGATGATAATCCCTTTATAGCCCGCATCGATTAAGGACTCCAGGATATCGGATTTCATATGGGGATAATAATATAACATGGTCACATTTTCATTGAAGGACGGCACGATCTTGACCTGGGTATCCTTCCGGCGATGCTTGTATACCGGTTTGAGAATGTTGACGCCATTCCGGGTCACGGTGGCCACGGGTGTATCACCAATGGTCCGAAAGGTTGAGCGATAGGAGCTGTGCATCTTGCGCACCCTGGTTCCGCGGTGGAGAAAGCCATACTCATCTGAGGTGGGACCAAACATACACACCAGGGTCTCAGCAATATCGCCATGACCGGCAGCATAGGACGCATGTATCAAATTGAGGGCTGCGTCAGAAGAAGGCCGATCCGATGAGCGTTGCGAGCCAACCAGAATGATGGGGATAGGGGAATCCTGGACCATGAAGGAAAGAGCGGCTGCCGTATGGTGGAGGGTGTCGGTGCCGTGGCCGATGACAATTCCATCTGCACCGGCGGCGATCTCCTTGCCGATGCTTTCTGCCAGGATCTTGTATTGATCCGGCCCCATGTTCTCACTGAAGACCGCAAACAGTTTTTCCGTATTGATGTTGCAGATATCTGCCAGCTCGGGTACTGCACCATACAGCTCCCCGGGGGAAAATGCCGGGATGACGGCTCCCGTCCGATAATCCAGCCTGGAGGCAATGGTACCACCGGTTCCAAAGAGTTTTACATTCGGCTTATCATCAGAATAGGGGAAGGCTTTCTCAGGGATCTTGTAATTGGCCTTTTGATAGCCAGTTTCTTCCATGGATGTGATGGTCAGGATATCCAGCCCAATGTTATAACCGGTGGGAATTTTTAAAACGATATGCTGGTCATCATCATTTTCCGATCGGGGTAGAACAGTTCCCTGAAAGGTGCCTCTTGTAGTCTGGATGGTAGCCTGACCCCAGACCCTGACATTGAACTTTTTAAGTGCCTTGAGGGCAGCACCCTTGTAGCCCTGAAAGATATCATCACTCATGGCTGCCGCTCTCCTCTTTGATAATCGTTTCGATCTTCCGGCGAAGCTTACCCAAGTCCACATTCCCTACTGACTGATAATGGACCTGGCCCATGAGCCAGCTGGTGGCCAGCTCCAGTGCTGGTGGTTCAGCGTTTCCTTTGATCTTTTCATACAGGAATTCGATAGGGGCCAGGAGATCAGACTCCGTTCGCTTTCGGTAGTTGATACTGGATAGCACCGAGCTGAACTGCATGTCGGGAAATTCGTAGATGACCGGGATCATGTATCTGGCAATATTTGGATGTAATCCCTTGGAATGGATATAGCGGAAGAGCTCGAAAATCTTCTCATAACTGAAATGGCGGTGAAGCGGTTCCGTGCCTTCGATGCGTTTAAAAGTGTGACCCAGAAAGGTTGCGATATTTTTTTGGGGAAACTCAAACGCCTCGTGGATCCTTTCAATAAGGGGAATCATGTTTTTTGACAGGAGGTAATTCCAGGTGTCGTCAGGTACGTTCCATTTTCTAAGCTGAGCATAGCGCAGCGAGATATCCGGGGGCAGTTGCTTGCCTAACTGGTCGATGTGATCTGCGGCCAGCGGGATGGGGGCGGAATCCGTGTCAGGATACATGCGATCACTGCCGGGCAGGACCCGCTCAAAAATGGTAGTCCCGTTGGGTAAGGATTTGCGGGTTTCCGGTGGGACACCATCCAGGGCCATGAGCAGTCGTTCCTCGATGGTCTCCAGGGCGGTCTGTATGTCAGGGGAGGGTCCCCACAGAATGATCTGCGCATCCTGCTTCTCAGCCCCCAGCCAGTTGGCAATAGCCTCCAGTTCTTTATCTGTGAGAATGGGATGGAGAGATTCCGAATGGGTCATATTGGGCCGCTCAATGCAGGCGATCACCTTGAGGCGGTGGCTCAGTTCGTCAGCGAACAGGTGACCTGGTTGGGTGAAGTGGGATAGGATTCCCTCATATTTGGGAAGGTTAATGGCAATCAAGCGATTGCCCCGATCCAGTTGCTTGCGAAGGACCGGCGGCAGGAGTTCAGGCAGAGACAGATCGATCTCTTTGTGAAGCATGGACCAATTGGAAGCATGAATGCCCCTGTCCTGGAGCAGCTTGCGGATATTCAGGAGGGCCCATTGCCTGAAGGCTTCATTGTGCGATAGGGCCGGGATCCACTTGTTATGGGCCACCCCCTTTATCTCCACCCGGGTCCCGCCTGCGCAGCTCACATTGACATCTTCCCGGCCAGCACCCATACCCGTTCGCACCTTCCCCGTGCTCCGATTTAGAAAACGAATGTACTCAGCAGCTTCAGCAAGCTCGTCTGGTGTCTCAAGTTCAGGGTGTGTCACGGTCTCGATGAGGGGCATACCCAGGCGATCTGTTTTATATACTCTGGAATGACCAACGTCGGAGATCTCCCGACAGGAGTCTTCCTCGATACTCAATTGCAGCAGACCGACCTTTTTATTCTTTAGCTGGATCTCTCCCTCCACCCCTAGGATGGCAGTTCGTTGAAATCCTGTGGGAATACTCCCATCCAGGTATTGTTTGCGGGTGATATGCACCTCTCCAACAATATTGAACTTTGCCAGGAGCGAGATCTCCAGGGCAATATCAAGGGCCTCCCGGTCAATTTGAAAAGGAGGTGTATCATCCACCTCATAGGTGCAGGCTGATTGATTATTTAGCCGGTAGGTAATGTTTTTGCGGGTCTTGAACTCCATGAGAGCTGTCCCATCATATTCACCCAATTCGCTGAGCGTGGGGCGCATATGCCGGATGACCTCTGCGTCAAAATCATCGTCATCGTGATAAAACCCGGCGGGACAGCGGCAGAACAGCTTACTCCGGGTCATTAACTGCTGATGCACTTCCAAACCGGATTTGAAACCAATTCGTTGATAGTCTTTGGGCCTGGCATCCTGGCGCTTGACATACCCAATGCTTTTTTGACTGGATTCATAATTTTTAATGACATCTTTTTGCTTCATATCAAACGGTGCTCTGTATTAAAGTGGTTGCGGTTCAAGACTACGTCTGAATATTCTTTTCATGCATGGAGTATGCCAGCATTTCATTTTGTCGCCTCGATCATCTGAAAATAATGTGATGGGTCAGTATAGGTCGGAACAGACATAGGAAGAATGAAAGATTTACTTATCTTCTTTCCTGTCTTTAAAAACGAATTCCGGCTTGTAACCAGGTAAATTACCGGAATGAGCAAGGGAGTCTGCCATGAAAAGGTATTTTGTCCTGCTTCTTGTCATAGTTGGTATCAACAGTTGTTCAATCATGCAAATGATCATACCTCACGAGCAGATCGCCGGTGTGGAGATCGTCAGTGTTGAGGATATTGAGAACAATGATGGTGACATTCAGCGTGAGGTCAAGGGGGTCGTCCCAGCCCCCTTTGATACGGATGAAGAGTGGTATGTTGCCTTTCAGGCCATTTACAGCCAGAAAAAGGTACCCGGCAAGGACACCGTGATCAAAATCTATCTGGAGGATGAAAGCTGGGATCTCGGGACCCCTTTTGCCGTAGGTAAATATCGGATTGACAAACGCGCAGCAATCAAAGTGGAAGAACGCTTGATCAAGGTCAAAACTCCCTGATGACCAATCGATCAAATCGATGTCCATCGATTTGATCGTGTTTCTACTTTATCCACATTCAGTTTTAAATATGGTGAATATTCGGTGACGCGCTCAAAAAAACTTCTTCTCTTTCTGAGTGGCAGCACCTTTCTGCTTCTGTTGATCCTTCTCAGCGCAGGACTCTGGCTAGCCAGTACCCCTGGAGAAAATTTTCTGCGTCATATCCTGGAGAAGACCCTCAACAGTGGTCTGGATGTCCAGGTAAGCATTAAAAAATTAGAAACAGATCTTCTTGGGTCTGTCCATCTCGAAGAGATCGTGGTGACGGATGAAACCGGCTTGGATACCACACGCATCTTGATCGATCAACTCCAGGTACACTATTCTCTGGCAGGTATTCTGCGCAAAACCATCACCATCACCCAGGTGCTTGGAGATGGTCTTGACATCCGGCTCAAAGCAGATTCCAGTGGGAATTGGATAGTGGGCAATCTCCAGGAGCCTGGAGACCCGGAATCATCCTCCTCCTGGTCCGTGAAGCTGCAGCAAGTGAATATACAGAGATCCCAATTGAGTATTGGGGATCGCCAAAGCGGGCTGTCCCTGGGCTTTGATTCGCTTTCACTTCAGCTGGACCTTAAGGATGGTGCCTTTGCGTTTGCTCTGGATGCCGACTGGCTCACCTCAGAGCAAGGTCAGTCCCAGGGAAGCCTGAATGCCAGAGGTCTGATTGGTGCTGAACAACTCACATTTTCAGGCGTGAAGTTGATCAATCCTGATTTCGAATTGACTGGCACCCTGAACCTGGACCTATCAGACCCGGCCTGGCCCATTCAAAGTGACCTCAAAATAAAGGGCTCGCCCCTGGCACTGCTGCCGCCCCTGTCAGCACTCACTGGAGTTGAGCTGCCCGCACCTGTTGGCAATATGGATATTCATCTCGGTTTAACGGGAGCTATGACGGACCCGGTCATCAGCTTTGACGGTCAACTGGACAATTTTGGCCTGCCGGAATATCCCTTGGTAAATGGATATCTTCGGGGTCAACTGAACTCAGCATCGGTTCGGCTGGATACGATGGATCTGGTTGTCCTGAACACGCCCCTTCAGATCAAAGGCGAATTGGCTTTTGACAGTTTGTCTACCTTTAGTATCCAGGGAAGAATTCCACCCATGCCAATTGAACAGAGTCTGGCGGAATTCTATGGAACACAGAAGGATTACCAGGGAATCATTCAGGGTGTGTTTGTCGGATCCGGCATGTTGGAAGAGATCGAGAATATCGATCTCACAGCCAGCTTTGATATCTCCAGAGCCTCCTGGCTTGGCAAACCCATCCCCAGGACAAGTTTGGATACCAGGGTAGTTAACCGAAAAGCTCACGTGAAATTTAGTCAGGGTACCAATTGGCTGCGGGCTTCTGCGCATCTTGATTCCCTTGAAGATCTGGCGGCAACCCTGGATTTTAATTTTCCCGACCTGGCCCCGTTGGTCCCCTATACTCCCCTGGCTGGTCTGACAGGAACCATCTCTGGTTCTGCCTCCCTCAATCGCAAAGCGGACAAACTGAATTATCGGGCAAAGGTTCAAGGCAGCACCTTCAATTATCAAGGATTGACGCTGGATGACATTTTTTTGAATGTGACCGGTACAGATACTGACTGGAATATTCGCGATGGTCGGATCAGCGCAAAGAATGTTGATCTGGCCACTCTTAATCAGTTTATGGAAAGCCCCGTTCTCAAAGGCCGGGCCAATTACAGCGCCAATCTGGAGGGTGGCTTGAAAGACCTGAAGGGAAAGGTGAATATCTCTGCCAGGGCGATCTGGATAGATAGTCTCTTGTTGGATTCAACGCGGATGAATTTCAGTATCGATAAACAACAGGTTTCGATCTCAAAAGCCACCTTGTTCTGGTCAAAACAACGCTTTATCGCCAGTGGAATGGCAAACTGGATGACCCATGCAGGGAATTTGAAGGTCACCGCCGCTCAACGCGGACCGAATAAATGGATCGATCAGGGAACGGTTTCCACCCATGTTTACGAATTAAAGCGGGATTCGTTTGTAGATCTTGAGGCTCAAAAATTTGACCTGAG
>JGI10211J34971_10002470_pt1 | contig 15079 bp, 18 predicted proteins | sample Etolagsediment_FD_34971 | JGI IMG/M metagenome (IMG submission 34971) | reverse complement strand
ATCCGTCAGTTCAAACCGTCTAAAACCTCTTCCTTTTGGCTCGTCCTCCTGCCACACGCTTTCTTCCTCTTTCTCCTCAGCCCCGCACGGCAGGGGCCCACACAGCAGCACCGTTACCCCAATTGCCAAAACCAAAATTGTTACATAATTCCTTTTCATTTCTTTATCCTTCCCAAAAATCGCCATTAATTTCCATCAGTTCCATTTCCAGCTCAGCCATGTCTATGTGCCCGTTACCGCCGTTCTCGCCCAATTCTAAAGCAAGCACATCTTCTTCAATCTCTTTGATTTCAGCCGTCAGAATCGCCAAATCAACATCGTCCGCAGCGATGTCCTCACTGTCCCAGAGCGCAGCAGGCAATACCGACGCCCTGACAACTTTCCCCGGCCCACCGCCTTTTTCAAATATCTTTACGTTCACAACCGCCAGAATAATAAACGCCGCTGCAACAGCCGCAACTTTATAGACTACCCGCTTGGAAACACGTCTCTTTCGGCCGAGCAATTCCATCGCAATTTGCGCTTTTATACCGGCTATGACTTCCCCATCCGGCTCAGGCGCAGGGTGCTCGCGAAGAATTTCCTCACCTTTGCGAATATCTTCTGCACCTCTTTCGGCCTGTTCGGAACTGACGAATTTCTCAAACAACTCCTTTAGATTCTCTTCGTTTCGCTCGTTCATAGCATTATTGCTCCATCAATTCCCGCAGCTTTTTCAACCCCCGATGCATCTTCGATAATGTGGTCCCTATCGGCTCGGACCGCATTTCTGCTATTTCCTTAAAGCTCAACTGTGAATAAAAACGCAGCATTATCAATTCTCTCGTCTCCGCATTCAGTCTTTCAAGCTGCACTTGCAACTTATCGATTTGCTCCCGCTCGGATTTCTTTGCCTCTATCAGTTCTGATTTGAGCTGCTTCTCTCGGCCCTCTAACAGTTTTTTCTGTCGCTGTTTCTTCCTTAAGTAGTCATAAAAAACATTAGATGCCGTTTTGAACAGCCAGCTCTCGAAGGAACCGCCCTTGAAAGAGCCGATTTTCGCCACCAATTTGACAAATAGCTCGCCTAACAAATCGTCGCTTATATCCCTGTTGCCCGTCAATCGATAGAAGTACCCGTAGCAGCGCCGTCCGTACATATCGACCAGTGTCTGAAAGCTTTCCGCCTCACCGGCCTTACAACCGTTTATTATCTGGGCTAAATCGTCGCTTTTGGCCATATCAAAGCGCTTTTTACATAAATAAAGACGCTATCTGCAATTGCTTTTATTGCATAAATCGAAAAAAATCAAGAAACAAGAATAACCGCAGCGACCCCCTAAAAGCAAGACACATTTAACCCCCAGCGACGCGATGCGCAATACGCAGTACGAAACGTCATTTCGAGCTTGCCGAGAAATCTATTACAGACTGTCATTCCTGCGAAGGCAGGAATCCATACTTCGCACCGCAATTTATTCGCAGGCCTTCCCTTCTATTTTTGAATTTTGATTTGTAATTTTGCTCTTTGCTATTTGATTTTTGATTTTATCTCGTATCACGGCGATTTCGCTGTAACCAATTTCCCTCTGATCCCTGGTCCCTGACAACTGACCCCTGCTCCCTAACCCTTCGTGGCAATAAATCCGCGCAAATCTGCGAAACTTGTGCCCAAGGTATCTGCGATTAAAAGTTCGTGCTGATTCGTGGCTAAAAAAATCTCCTTCGTGCCTTCGTGGTAGATAGACCCGCGCAATCCACCATTAATTTTGAAATTTGGTGATTTGAATTCTTGCCTGCCTCAGGCGGGTGAGTTTAGTGCTTCGTGCTTGGAATTTAGGATTTTGCCGTTCCCCCCGTCGTTTTGCGCTTTTAGCTATCTTCTTATTCCTCTTCTTTCTCTTCGTCGTCGATTTTCCAACGCTCAGTTTCCTCTATATCTTCAATCTCACGCTTCATGTATTTAAACAATTTATCCTGGATTGGAGCGAGCTTTCCGTACCACTTGAGCATCCCCTGGTAGCTCGCCACCAGCATATCAAGGCGGATTAGCTGCCATTTAGCTATACACTCTGGCTCCTTAATATTGGAAAACGGGTCGCACTTGAAAGTTTTTTGACCGTCGGGACCAATCTCACAGAGTTCACAATCTTTGCATTGAATCATTTTTGCACCATAATCAAAACTGGCAAAAAGCCAAAATAAAAATTCCTTCTTTTATTTTTTACTTGTCTAATTCTGTATGCTAACATATATTCTACAGAGCTAAAAGTGTTTTTTTAACAAAGATTTTGGTTTGCGGAGAAGTAAATGGCGAAATCGAGACGTCGACGCAAGGTTGGCAGCAAGAAAAGGCGTGCTCGCTGGAAAGTTCGGCATAAAAAGAGCGGATAGCGAATGGTTTAACGCTGTCCACCAATTACTAAAGTGAAATATTTCAACATAACCTTTGAGCCCGACGGCGAGCGAATCTCAATTCACGAAGGCGCTACTCTCTTGGAAGCCGCGGGCCAGGCCGGTATCATTTTGAATACCGTTTGCGGTGGCAAGGGAATCTGTAAAAAATGCCTGGTAAACATTCAACCGCAAGGCCGGCAGGTACAGGCCTGTCAGTACCATATCCAGAGCGATATCACAGTTACCATACCCCACACTTCCAGATTCTTCGAGCAGAAAATCCTTACCAGCGGCATCGATACGCAAACCGAAATCCAGCCGGACATATATAAAAAATACCTCCGGCTTGCTGCCGACGGCAAAATCCTCGGCGTAGCGGTTGATATCGGTACGACCACTGTTGTTGCCAAACTGATTGATATGACAACCGGCCAATGCACGGCAACCTGCGCCGACTTAAACCCGCAGGCCCGATTCGGCGACGATGTTGTAAGCAGAATCGCTTATGCTGAAACCGAAACAAAGTTGGCCGAACTGCACAAAATAATAATTGACTGCGTGAATAGATTGATTGCTCGGCTTTGCGAACAGACCTCGGTCGAACAAAAGGATATATACGAAATGTGCGTCGTCGGCAATACGGCTATGGGTCATATATTTCTAAAGCAGCCCATCAAGCAGCTCGGCCAGGCGCCGTACAGCGCCTATTCTTTGGACGCCAAAGATGTCCCCGCTAAAGAAGCAGCCCTGGACATCAACCCCGCCGGCAATATACACACGGTTGAGAACATAGCCGGCTTCGTCGGCGCAGACACCACCGCAGTTGCTCTTGCGGTCGATATAGATTCAGCCGGGGAAACAACGCTCGTGGTTGATATCGGCACTAATGGCGAGCTTGTATTTGCCGCCGCCGACAAGTTATATGCGGCAAGTTGTGCCGCCGGGCCGGCGTTCGAGGGTGCACGAATCTCCTGCGGCAGCAGGGCGGTAGAGGGCGCAATAGAAGCTGTCGTTATGGGCGAAGATGATATAGTTCTGGACGTGATGGGCGATTGCCCTGCCCGCTCGATATGCGGCAGCGGCCTGATTGACGCCGTGGCGGTATTATTGGAGCTCAATATTATTGAGTCATCCGGCCGGTTCGCAAACCCCGGCACGCTAAAAGGCAACTTGCCGCCGGCTATCTTTTCAAGAATTGCTGAGCAGGGCGGTCAGCCGGCTTTTGTGCTCGCCACCAGCGAAGAATCGGGCGGACAGAGAGTTGTTTTGACGCAGCAGGACATCCGCCAGGTACAGCTTGCAAAGGGCGCTATACGGGCGGGGACTAAACTGTTACAGAAGAAAGTCGGCCTTGGCGATTCTGATATAAAGCAGATTTTCTTAGCCGGCGCCTTTGGCAATTATATTCGTAAAGAAAGCGCTTTGCGGATAGGCCTTTTGCCCGATGTCCCGGCCGAGCGGATTCATTTTGTCGGCAATGCAGCAGCATCGGGCGCGCAGATGTTGTTGACAAATTCTCGCTTGCGCGAGTTGGCTCGGGATTTGGCACGCAGGATTGAATACGTAGAAATCGCACACGAAAAAGAATTCAGCGATGTTTTTGTAGAGTCGATGAAGTTTGAGACAGGAATGTGAAAAAGATGGTATGGAAGAGAAAAAAAGAGCGAATGTCGGACACCTCCTTCAAATTGATGAACCTCATCTTTCGCGTGATGGACTTTGTGTACCCGTACATAGATAAACGCATCCAAAAATTCGGGCTCCAGCCGGGTATGACCATCGTGGACTACGGCTGTGGACCGGGCAGATACACAATTAGAATCGCAAAACTAATAGGCGAACAAGGCACGGTCTTTGCAGTGGACATTCACGACCTGGCTATCGATGCGGTAAAGAAAAAGATTGAACAATATGGATTAAAAAACGTTGTGCCGGTACTGGTAAAAGGATACGACAGCACGCTGGGCGACAGAATAGCAGACGTAGTATGTGCTATTGATATGTTTCACGTTATCAGGAACCACACAGAATTCCTGGCGGAGCTAAAAAGGATAACCAAAAAAGACGGCCTGTTAGTAATCGATGACGGCCATCAACGGCGCAGCGTTTCTAAGGCCGCTATCCTCGAATCAGGTCATTGGGGCATCTTCGAGGAGACCCGCGACCACTTAAAGTGCAGACCCAGGTTGGGCTAAAGCCGCAGACGCACAGAGCACGAGAGCATAAAGGGAAAACTAAAAATCTAAAATTAAAATCGCAAGATTCGATTCTCCTATGGAGTCCTTCGTAAGGAGTCCCAGGGACTTACGGACGGACAGGCGAATGTAAAATGCAAAACTTGTCCTGAGCCCGTTCGACTACGCTCAGGGTTAACTCTGTCGAAGGATTACAGATAAAAATTCAAAATTGTAAAGCCGCGGATTTGTTGTACGTTTTTGTTGACAAACGGCGAGGGATTTAGTAAATTGCCGACCGTCAATTGATAATGGAGCATCAGTTCCCGATGTGTTGGAGCTGATTTGATGAATCACGCGAGAGCTCACACCCGCGTCCATTTAACTTCGAGTTTCGTGTAGTAAGCTATATCGAAGCTGATTTGAGCTGCCAGTTGCAGGTTTGTAACAGATTAACCGGGGCTGGGCGATGGCTGGTAAGGTTTTGGGCGCCTTATGACAGAATATAAAGAGCTTGGAGGAACAGTTAAATGAACGAGGAGCAGAAAAGGCGGATAGAAGAAATAATGGCCGGGATGGAGTGCGAAAGGGATTTCGAATGCTACAAATCCGGCTTCAAGAAGATTGGCAAGGCAAAGAACGAAGGATTGCTCGGTTATGTTGAGTGTCTGGAAAATCGTGGGACGCGGTGCAAATTCAAAGTGCCTTACGGCGATAGCATGTTTTGCAAATGTTCGCTTCGGGTCTATGTCGTCAAGGAATTGAATATATGAGCAATTTCGTGGCCGGGCTTCTTCGGACATCTGATTTTTTTGACCATTTTGTGTGGCGGGTGTGATGCTAAGTAGTCAAGCTTCAACTTTTCTCTTTGTTCTCCCTATCTTCTTGGTGTCTCTAACTGTCCACGAATATGCCCACGGCTGGATGGCGTACAGATATGGTGACGATACAGCCAAACGAATGGGCCGCCTGACTCTAAATCCCTTGGCACATATCAGTCTCATAGGCACTATTATCTTACCGCTTATCGTACATTTCGGCTGGGCCAAGCCGGTGCCGGTCAACTTTTCCATTCTCAGCAGGAGACAAATCTTTAAGGTCGCCGCTGCCGGCCCCGCTGCCAACATATTGTTAGTCCTGATTTTGACCGGCCTTTTCCACCTGCTAAGTCTGGCGGCAGCATCGCCGTTGGGCTCTTTTATATTGTTGGCTATATTGTTCAATCTTGTGTTAGCTGTTTTCAATCTCCTGCCCATACCGCCGTTGGACGGCTCCAGAATGGTCGCCGCCCGGCTCAAATCCCCGGAGGCCATCAGGGCCTATAACAGATTTGCCCGGTACGGGCTCTTTGTTCTGATTGCCTTTTTGGTCCTTGGCGGATTCCGGCTAATCCTTCCCGTTGTCGGCCTCCTTTACGCTCTCCTCGGCCTGCCCTTACCCGCCCTGTAAGTCGCCCGACCGCCGCAAGGCAAGTAGCTTTTGCCGCCAAGGCCGCAGAGAATATAAAGTTCTTTAACCGCGGATTTCGCAGAGGACGCGGATTCTATCTCTACGAACAATGAACTACGAACCACCAACTATGAAAAATCAACTGATTTTGAAGGAAATTTGGGGTTTTTGGGGAAAAGGGCGTTATCAGGAAAAAATCCACTAAAAATCAGTTAAATCCCAATATCTTCTCGATAGGCGGATACATAGAATGAAAACAGAAGGGTGATGAAAATAAAGGGTGGGGGGGGTATTTACTATATCTATAAAGCGACCCCCACCCTTTCTTTTTGTGCGGCCAGAGGACGAAGGCTTCGAAGGGGTATGATGTTGATTGGAAAATTTGGGGTTTTATTGAGATTTAGCCACAGATTTCACAGACGCCGTCCTAAGCTAGGCAAAGCCGAGTCGAGGGATTTACACTGATTCGTAGCTGCCGAGATACGAAATACGAACGACAAGCGACGAAAATGCACCTAAGGCACAGGCCGCGGGGGCTCGTCAGAATGATTCGGTTAGCTTCTTTGATGCAGCCGAATTCGAGAGAGTTGCCTTTGATTTATTTTTGGTTTAAATACTCCTCTTACTGATCACTTATCTCCCATGTTAGAATGTCTTCTTTCGCCTGATCGTGGTGTTTGAAATGGCCATCTATTTTTGTGGTTTTCGTAAGAATTTCTAATGCTTTTTTTGCATTACTTTTCCACATTGCATCATTCCTTTCTTTTTGACTCTTGGCTAAAAAATAATGAGCAAATGGAAAATACGGATGTAGCTTAATGACATTCTTATAAATTGCTTCCTTTGTTGCACCCGTTCCTATGGTATACCCACCGTTATTAACTTGGACTACTTTTTCCATTAATTTTGATATTTCTGTTTCTTGCCTAAGGATGCCTCCACCACGACCTGTTGATAAGCCTTTGTAATCAAGGAATGACATATGTGTATAATGTTTTAAAATATCTATTTGTTTATAAGCTGCTTCTGTTTTTTTTGCTGTTGTTTTTTACTCTGTACATCTTTTACTTCTAATACAATTCCAACAATCATGCTTACAATAATTAGAAGGAAAAGAGCTTTAGCCAATTTAGGTTTTTCCGGCTTAGTTAAATATAATCCACCTATTGCAATCATTGCTGATAGCACAAAAACTATTATTTTTAACCAATTCATTTGATCTCCTAGCAATGGTTATACAGTTTTATACGCCTATGGTGTACTGATAACAAGTTCCCATTGCTCCCCAATTCCACCCATTCCGGCAAAAACTCTAAATCCATTTTTGTTTTGTAAAGAGTTTGTTTATTCATCGAAATAATCGGTATCAAGTTTCTTAACCTCATATGAAGCAGCTGTTGAAACTCCAACATTGTGCTCAATCATTAGTTGAGCTAATCTTTCACCATCTATGAGAATAATTTTATTTTCTATATTTGAGGCATAGTTAGTAGCTTCTTTTGAAAACGCCGAAGTTGTTATGAAAATACCTTTTTTAGCTCTCTGGCCCTGCAAAGCACCTGCAAATTTTTGAACTTCTGGGCGACCGACAATATTTTCCCACCTTTTAGCTTGTATATAGATCGCATCGAGTCCCAGTTTATCCTCTTTTATTATTCCATCGATACCTTCATCACCACTTTTACCAACTGCCTGCCCCGCGTCTTTTCTGGAACCACCATACCCCATTTTTACTAGAAGATCGATTACCAAAATTTCGAAGAATGTCGAAGAGCCATCTTTAACCTTCATTAATAATTCTTGTGCCAAATTTTGATTCAATTCCTCATATGCAGCTCCCAAACTTTCCTCAGGGGTTTGTACTTCAACCCCATTGATATTTTTACTCAATTTCTTTCCGGTCTTTTTTTTCTTTAGAGTTTTAAATTCGTGGAACTCTGGATACTGTTGAAGGAATTTATTGTCTATCTTAGTTAAATTCTGATTTAGAACACCAATACCTCTTTGAGTAATCTTAAAATATCCACGTTTCGTGGATTCAAGAAGCCGACACTTTTTTAGGTAGGTTGCAGCCCATCCTGTCCTGTTTACAATTACTCTGATAGCCCCACTTGGTAAAAGTTGCTTTTGCTCTTGCTCAGTTAAGCCAAACTCCTTGGTAAAAACCTCGGTTGCTTCTCTTGTACGATGCTCTTTTTCATCACTTGCGAGCTTTAATAGTGGTAGCATTAAGGTTTCGTAATCTGGAATTGCCATATATCTTCCTTCAAGTATTGTTGGGTTGTTGATATTCAAGGCTGATTATCCGGACAGGGCCGGCAATTGCCAACTATTAACTAATTGCTATACCGAACTGGACACGGGTGTGGCCCTCTTCGTTGATATGCCGAAATCAGCCCGCCGCGGCGGACTGACGGTCCATATTCTTTAATCTCGCTACTCGCGAGTATAGAATCATACCTCTTTTAGCGAAAATGGCAAAGTAAAAATCCAGAAAAAATCAATCAAATCTGCAGGCCCTTCCAACTGATTCCGCCAGAGGCGGATCTTCGATATTGATGAATGCTCATTGATTATTTTCGTCTCTGTGTTCTCCGTGGCAAGTTAGTTCGTAGTTATTAGTTCGTTGTTCGTAGAAAATCCGTGGTTGCTATATATTTCGTGTTTATTCGTGTCAATTTGTGCCATAGGTATTAGTGGCAAAAATACTTCGTGTCTTTGTGCCTTCGTGGTGATTTTTTATTTTTAATATGTAATTTTGATATTTGCTATTTGATTTCGCCTGTTAGAAGCGAATCTAACGATTTTAATTTCCTAAGGTGTCACGGCCAATTCGCGGCCTTAAACTTCCCCACGAAAAAGAGTTCGTAGATGTTCATCCTGATTGTATGTCGCTTTCCTGACGCTGTGTCTGCGATATTTTCCGCGCGTGCTTGAAGAGTCTGTAATACGAAAGCGAGCCGTATAATGCTGCTATGAAACCATACAAAATTATTCCATTAGCAAACCAATAACCCCAATTCCTGCTGTCTGGACATAAAAATAGAAGGACCAGGCCCGTAAGAATAACGAAGAACGCCGATGCTAATACACTAAACAAGGCGCGACTTAGTCTGCTTTTGCCGGCAACAATCAGTAGTCTTTCCGAAAATTCTTCTTCTCCAATCGTTTTGACCACCCAATATTTGCTTATATTTGATGAGGTCACCAGCAGCGATGGTACCACCACTATTAGCGCCAAACCTGTATGGTAGTATGGAATTAGACAAAGAAGCAAAGTTAGAAATGTAAAGCGGAAGCCCAGCTTCTTTACGATTGGGTTTGACTCCAGTCTTAAGGTGGGAGAAACAAGGTACGTACTGAGAATGTCCCCCAATCTTGAGACCAGAACCAAAAAGCAAAGAAAGTGCTCGAAGTTGTTGTAGATGAATTGGTTCACATTTACACCCCGGCCGTAAAAACCAGCACGTACAGCATATATCCGGCATATCCGCAGAGCAGCAATGTAGCTGCGAGCCGCCCGATGACGCGTCTGCCGACGATGGCCAGAGATGCGAAGCCGGCGCTGACGGCAATCATAATCCAGTAGTCGGCAGCTATCAGTCGTGGTGCTATGGTGAACGGCCGGACGACGCCCGCCGTGCCGACTACGAGCAGAGTATTGAAAACGTTCGAGCCTACCAAATTGCCGATGGAAATATCGTGCTGTCCCTTGACGGCGGCAACCACGCAGGTCGCAAGCTCCGGCAGAGACGTCCCGATGGCGATAATGGTCAGGCCGATGACCGCCTTGCTCACGCCGATACGGTCGCCGAGAAAAACCGCTCCTCGAACGGTGATATCCGCCCCCAATGCCAGCCCCGCCAAGCCGATAACGATAAAAAGCACGCTCTTTTTCGTATCGGCTGTTGTTTGAGTATCCTTTTGCTCTTGTGCTCTTATGTCCCTGTGCTCCTCTCTCCGCGCCATAAACACTGTCAGCAGAATCAGGGCCGCGAACACAGCTAACAGGCCGATGCCTTCTGTTTGTGACAAATCCAGATTGTGCAGGACAGGCCATAACAGCAGTGCCGCCAGCAGCATCACGGGTATTTGATATCGCAGGGTTTGCTTTTTTATGCTGAGCGGGCGAATAAGGGCTGCCAAACCGCCGACAAGGGCAAGATTGGCAATGTTGGAGCCGTAAACGTTGCCGATAGCGACGTCACCCTGACCGCGGATTGCTGCTGCGATACTGGCTGCCACCTCCGGGGCTGATGTCCCCATAGCTACTACCGTCAACCCAATAATGAGCGGACTGATGCCGAGCCGTTCCGCCAGTTTGACTGCCCCTGATACTAATAAGTCAGCGGCCTTCCACAGTATCAACAGCCCGCCGGCTAAAAACGTAATGGCCAGGATTATGTTCATTTCAGGAATTATAATCACAGTGTCCCGGGTTTCAAAAGGTATTTATTGTGTTCGCGATGAAATACGACTTATGATGCGGGAAATGGTATGTGCCGAGTGCTCAAATTTTGCCGACAACCAGAGATGCGTTATGCCCGCCAAACCCGAAAGAGTTGCTCAGAGCGATATCAACCTTTGCCTGGCGCGCTTCCAGAGGCACATAGTCCATTTTCAGGTCACATCGCTCATCCTGGTTTTCTAAGTTTATGGTGGGGGGGATGACCGATTTGTTAATGACCTTGATGCACACTATAAGCTCAACCGCACCACTGGCACCAATTAGATGACCGAGACCGCTCTTGGTTGAGCTGACCGGTAACTTGTAGGCGCGTTCGCCGAAAACGGTCTTGATAGCCGTACTTTCAGAAATATCATTGAGCTCAGTACCGGTTCCATGGGCGTTAATATAGTCAACCTTCTCTGTTTCTACACCTGCATCGATTAGCGCCAGTTGCATTGTCTTTGCTGCCCCTGCACCGTCCGGCAGGGGGGCTGTGATGTGATAGCCGTCATCTGTTGCACCATAGCCGAGAAGTTCAGCGTATATGTTTGCACCACGTTTTTTAGCGCGTTCATATTCTTCAAGAATTAAAATGCCGGCACCTTCACTTAATACGAACCCGTCCCTGTCCCTATCAAATGGTCTCGAAGCCGCTGTCGGGTTATCATTTCGAGTGCTAAGTGATCTGGCAGCACAAAATGAGGCCAAGCCCAATGGTGTGAGGGCGGCTTCGGTGCCGCCGGTTATCATAACATCGCTTCGTGCGGCAATAATATTGTAAAAAGCTTCACCAACAGCATGACTTCCGGAAGCACAGGCGCTGGTAACACAGATATTTGGGCCTTGCAGACCATAACGAATAGCAATATTAGCGCTGGCGGCGTTGCTCATAAGACGTGGGACGCAAAAAGGTGAGAGCTTCTTTGGACCTTTATCCAAAAGTCTTATGTGCTGCTCTTCAATTTCCTTGATACCGCCTATGCCCGTCCCTACGACAACACCAATGCGAAAGAGGTCTTCTTTCGAAAAGTCAAGCCCGCTGTCATTAACGGCCTGCGTTGCTGCTGCAACAGCAAACTGCGTGAAGCGGTCCATTCGCTTGCTTTCTCGCTGGTGGACGTATTTCGTTACGTCGAAATCTATTATCTCGCCGCCGAACTTTACAGGATATGCACTGGTATCAAAAGACCGTATGGCGGAGACACCACTTTTAGCGTCGCACAGCGCAGCGAAAAGCTCGTCAACGGACTCGGCCAAGGCGGCAACACACCCCAGACCTGTTATAACAACTCTCCGTCTACTCATACTAAACTTATTTGCTACTCTTGATTTTTGGAATGTACGACCTTGGCAACGTAATCTACCGCGGCGCCGACCGTCTGGATTTTCTCGGCCTCTTCGTCCGGAATGCTCATATCGAATTCGTCTTCGAATTCCATAACAAGCTCAACGGTGTCCAATGAGTCGGCATTCAAGTCGTTGATAAATGAGGTCTCGCGTGCTATTTCAGACTTGTCCACGCCCATCTGCTCGCTGATTATTTCGATCACCTTGTCTTCAATTGCCTGAACATCCACATCCTCAGCACTCACTTGCTTTTCCTCCAAATAAAGACTTATTTCGCAACCATAGAATTAGTTACCAATAACAACAAATAACAACTACTCAATTCATTTATTGTTTTGGCGGGTATATTAACTTGTAAACCGCCCGCCTACAAACATTTTTTTATTTTTTTTTGCCCGGCCAACGGTCAAGGATTTGCTGAATAAGGGGGAAAAACAGGGTATCGGGGTAGCAGGGTATCAGGAGGCAGGGTAACAGGGAATCAGAAGAATTAGGAAATTAAGGCGCAAAGGCGCGAAGGAACACGGAAAAGTTTGACGCTGATTACGCTGATTACGCGGGAAAATATGGCCACAAAGGCACGAAGGCACAAAGCAATCTTGAACATAGAGGACGCAGAGAGAATATAGGCCACAGAGCACACAGAGGGCGCAGAGGGACTTTGGTTAGCTGGCTTGGTGGGCTCGGCAAGCACTGTTGCAAAAGCAAGCTTTTTCCACAGATACTGGCCTTATCCACCGGGTCATTCGTGAATGTCCCGTTTGTGTAACCGACCAGAAGTAAAATTAGGCGATTGACTTTTGGTTAGATTTGGGGTATTTTGTGGCGTGAAGAGCACCTGCACCCTTGAGCGGAGAACTTCACCGAATCGTCTGTTCGTCATTCCGCATTTATTGCGGAATCAACACGAGATACAATTCACGAGATACGAAAATGTTTGGCGTTTTATGCGGGTCAATCTAATTATTGTTAGATCTAAGAGAAGTAATCCAATACAAACGAAAGGAGCAGTGACATGGCACTTATCTACAACCTGCAAGTGTCGTCCAACGTGGTAGAACGAATCCAACAACGTGATGAAGAACTGGCTCAAGAGGTAATCCTCTTCGAGTCCACTGAAGAGAAGGCGGAGTTTTTAGCAGATCCAGAAGCATTCATGAGGAAGATTCGAATCTACACTGCTGAAATGCCGTTCAACGGCGTCGAGTTGCCTCCAACGATCACAATGGATAAAATGAAGGTCAAACCCGAGTCGCTGATGTTTTGCATGCATCGTTGCTCATGCAGGGTTGTCTGCATGGCCTGAACCCCTGATCCCGTGGCGGCAACGAAACAGATGATTGAACCAACTGGACCACCGTAAGGTGATCAGGTAAATTAAAGGAGCCAGACACCGTTTTGTTTGCACACGCGGAATCATTCAATGAAAGAGATTGAGCAGAAAAGCAAGAAGCAACGGGAACTTCTTAAACAAAAAGAAACAGTCTGTATTTCCCGTTTTATACAGACCGTTTAATCGTTGTTAGGCACAAGAAAGGAACAATAATATGTCATCAGAAGTTCTCAAAATCGCAATTCCTGCCATTCTTGTTTTGGCTGTAGTCCTTGTGGCCGGCTACTTCATCATTCGGTATATGCGGGGCAGCATAAAGATTACACTTGCTAAGAACTCATTCAATGAAGGAGAGCAAATTACGGGTTCTTTTGAATTGACCACACGGAAGGAAATCGACGGAAACAGACTCTATGTTATGTTAGTAGGCAAAGAGGTGACCAAAGAACGCCGAGGAGATAAGACCAGGACACACACGAGAGAAATATACAGGGATGAACTGACGATAGAAGAAGCGAAAACCTTTCCATCCGGCCAAACGATGAATTATGATTTCCAGCTCGCCACGCCGTCATCCGCCGGACCTGATTTTCTCAGTTCTCCTTTGGGCAAAACGCTAAAAGTCGGCATGGAGATGCTTGGCGGCAGGAGGAGCTACCTGCGGTGGATAGTGGAAGTTAGGTTGGATGCCAAAGGTGTCGATTTAGCTTCGCGCAAGAAGATAACCGTCAACATGTCCAAAATAACCTAAGTTCACCAGGATGACCAGAAAAGGTGCTTTTTTTGCCGTTTTTTTGTTGGTTAACCAGTGTAAATCCGTGTCTAATTTTTTTGATTCTCTGTGTTCTCTGTGACGAGTTAGTCCATAGTTATTAGTTCGTTGTTCGTAGAAAATCCGCGTAAATCTGTGTCAATTTATGCCGTAGGTATCCGTAGTTACATATTTTTATCTTTCTCTGTGTTCTCTGTGGCGAATAAAAATCCCGAAATCTCTGGCAAATTTCCCTCCGCGCAATCCGCGTCTAAAAAAACCATAACCCTTAAAGAGCTACATTAGTATATATGCATATACTTACATACTTATGTTTCCTTACAAACCTTCTTTCTAATCCATGCACTACTCAAATAGCCTGCTGATGGTCTTGTGAATGCGAGCTATCTTTTGTACATCAAGATGATAATAAACATGGAGCCCTCTCTTCTGAAATTTTACAAGGTGTGCATCTCTCAGAACTCGAAGATGCTGAGAAGTTGCCGAATGTGTTATACCCAGTTGCGATGTTAGCTCAGCAACACACATCGCTCGCCGCTTAAGGGCCTTTACAATGCGTATCCTCGCCTCTACCGAAAGCAGCTTAAACGTCCCTGCCAGATTTTCCGCGTCAACCATAACAATTCACCTCCATATTTCACACAGCAACTTTAACACAACCTGATACCACCGCCAAACGGTAGTATATTAATATGTACGCATATACTAATATAGTGTTGTTGCAGTTGTCAAACCAAAAACAAAAAACTTGTCCTGAGCGGCCTGTGGTGAGCATGGCCGAACCAAGTCGAATGGACCCGTGGCTAAAAAAACTCTCTACCTCAAATCCCTCTTTCAAAAGCCATTGATTCTCAAATCCATCATTCTCAAAATCAAGTTCCTTAAAGCAGTCCATAAGTATATATTCATATACTTATATACTTCCCGTCGCCACCCCAGCACAACCCGCAAACTTCAAAGTCTGCATCCAAAAACCCCAAAGCCCTCTTTCAAAAACCAAAAACCACGATTCTTAAAGCAGTACATTAGTATATATGCATATACTTATATACTTCTGTCTCCGTACAAAAAAAACTCCGTGTTAATCCGCGTCAATCGCGTGTCAATCTGCGTCTAATTTTGGGCCATTTTTTTCTTGATTTTTGTTTGAAAACTTGTTTAAATACCCGCCTGTTTTG
>JGI10211J34971_10002469_pt1 | contig 15081 bp, 12 predicted proteins | sample Etolagsediment_FD_34971 | JGI IMG/M metagenome (IMG submission 34971) | reverse complement strand
GCCCATTTTGACGCCCCTGCCATTTGCAGGAATTGCCTTTTTTGCAGCATTAATTCGCTCGCCTGGTCGGATACAGCGGCTCGCCGCGTTTTTGGACCCTGAAAAATGGGCGGATTCTGCTGCCTATCAGGCGAACCAATCACTGATAGCCCTCGGCTCCGGCGGCCTGTGGGGCAAAGGACTGGGCAGAGGAATCTGCAAATATGGCCATTTGCCCGAAGATACGACAGATTTTATTTTCGCTATCATCGGCGAAGAACTCGGCTTCGCCGGGACCGCAGCAGTGATTGGATTGTTTATTGTCTTTGTCTGGCTGGGAGTTTTGGTTGTGGCCCGCTGCCAGGACCGGTTCGGACAATTGTTAGCCGGTGGGGTAGTTTTGACAATCGGTGTTCAGGCCGCACTTAACATCGGAGTAGCTACAGTTGTGCTGCCGACAAAGGGCATACCTTTGCCGTTTGTAAGCGCCGGCGGAACAAGTATGCTGCTCTCGGCCGGTGCGGCTGGTGTTTTGTTAAATATCGCCAAACAATCGGCCAAAGCGCCACGAGAGGAGAAAGAGTAATGAATGGCAAAGACTTTTTCTTTTCCGGCGGCGGAACAGGGGGACATATATATCCCGCCGTCGCAGTCGCAGAAAGAATAATCGAACTTGAACCTGAAGCTAAAATACATTTTTTCTGCAGCACACGCAGCATTGATTCGCAAATCCTCGCTAAGACTGATTTTAAATATACCCAGCTTCCTGCAAAAGGTTTTTCTATTAAGCCAAACAAGCTAATCAGTTTTTGCACATCGTTTTTGAGAAGCTGTCGAATTTCAAAACAGGCGCTTAACGAAGCGGGGAATGCAATGGTGATTGGCATCGGCGGATTTGTTGCAGCGCCGGTCTGCTGGACAGCTCATAAACTGAAAGTGCCCATCGCGCTCTTAAATGTAGATATTGTCCCCGGACGGGCAAATAAAATAATAGCTCATTGGGCAGATAAGATTTTCGTTCAGTTCAAGGACACCAAGCAATACTTTGGCAAAAGGGCAGCGAAAGTAAACGCTGTCGGTTGTCCCCTGCGAAGCAGGTTTGACAATCCACAGCCGGACAATGCCAGGAGTGAACTGGGTCTTGATAAAAGCAAAAAGATTTTGCTTATAACCGGTGCATCGAGCGGGTCAGCGAATATCAACGAAGCAGTATGTTCGCTGCTGGACAAATTGGGTACTTTTGCCGACAACTGGCAGGTAGTACATTTAGCGGGGGCGGATAATTACAAAAAAGTTGAGCGAAAGTACGCCGACGCGAAGATTGGTCATAAGGTTCTGAGCTACTACGATGATATGGCAAACTTGCTCTCGGCTGCGGATTTGGTGCTCGGCAGAAGCGGAGCGGTCAGTGTGGCTGAATACGCCGCAGCCGGCGTGCCGAGTATTTGTATGCCTTATCCGTATCACAGGGACAGGCACCAGTACTTAAATGCCGGCAAGCTGGTTGATGCGGGAGCGGCGATAATTGTGGATGATTTGCCGGACGCAAAAGAGCGGGCGCAATGGCTGGCCGAAGAACTGGAAGAATTGATGAAAGACGACAAAAAACGAGAGGAGATGAAAAAAAATTGCGCTGTAGTTGCCAACAAAGAAGCAGCTTCTAAAATCGCGGAAAAGCTGCTGGAAATCCACAAAAGTTAGCGGCAATCTGCTGGCTCGAAAAAAGAGCACAGGATGATTCGCTGGGCGCTATTGCAGCTATTGTAAGGCACGACCTTAAACTTATGAGAGAAACAAAAGAAAAGAAGTAATCAGGAACAAGACCTATGCATCGCCTGAAGATTCTCTTGACGGCTACACTTACCGCCTTTATTGGAACGCTTGTTTATTATTCGGTAATCGAGTGCTTTAAGTCGGCGGAGGCAACCGATTACGGCAAAGTTGTAGCTGCTGCAAAAGGACCAGGGACAGCCGAGAAATCTCCCAAGTCTGAGGGCGTTACCAAAAAAGAGACATCTGTGTTGACTGAAGGCGACACTTTCGCAAGCTCTGTAAAACACAGCAGGCCTACCATTGTAATTGAATCAAGTATTGGCGGCGGCCGCTGGGTGAAAAATAGAGCAGTTTATCCTTTGAAAGGGCAAAAAATTGTATTGAAGGCCGATGAAGTTCCTGGAGGCCAAATAAGGTGGTATCAGATTATTCCCGCCACTTCAAAAATTTATAAGAACGCCAATTTCCCGTGGGAGAAGGACCCATATCAATGGGTTGGTTTTGCCAGGATAGATTATCACGAGAAGGAATTGGTCCAGTTTCGTGGTCATTGGCAAATACAGCCGTTCAATAATCAAGAGGACGGAAGGGCCCAAGGCGGAGAGTCGAGATTCTATCACGAAGAGGTCGGCAGTTTCTGGTTTCAGGCAGAAGTTGAAAAGGAAGGTACAATTTACAGGTCCGCCGGGATTGAGGATTCCGACGAAAGGGGACTGTCAACAACGGTATTTCGAGTCTCGATACGTGATGGGCAGGGGTATCTTGGTTATCTGACTTCCTTTTTTAATGTGCCGGGATTATTCGGCTCGGTCATTTACCAAAGCAATAATTACATAGGAGTTGATTGCGCTGACGTGCTGATAGCCGCCTATGGGAAATGGAAGCGGGAGCCGATTAAGAAAAATTACAATGTGGCGATGTTAGTCAATCAATGCTCGAAAGTTGAGGAATTTGTCCTCCGGGAAGGAAGTCCCAACAGGGAACTTAAATGGGGAAGAGACATTCGTCGGGGCGATTTTATAGCTGTTCGATATAGCGGCAGGAAACAGTATCAACATATTGGGGCGCTTTTCAGCGATGCAAACGAAAACGGTATTCTGGATAGGGACGATATTGTCATTCATGCCGGGCCACAATCCCTTCATTGTTCATATCTAAAAGATGGCAACTTTGACGGCCACGTGGTCATTCTGCGACCGTAGATGCGAAGTTACCGGGGGTGTAGGATTTCTGTCGCAGAATAGAGACTTTTTGCCAAATTTGGGCTTACTTGGCCTTTTTAGCGAGTGCTTGATAAGGGTGTGCGCGCGATTGGAGAAATTGGCTTGAAAAAGTAGAAAATAATTGAGTAAAAGTCCGATTCTGGTTATAATGCTACTGATGTCCGGCTATTGTTTTTCGGAGGAGTAAAGTGCGCGTTTTACAGACATTCAAGATGGAAGGGTGAATTAGTGATGAGATTGGTCAACTGCTCAAGAGTTGTATTTCTGGGGATTTCTACCATTATGTTAGCCGGAGCTTCGGCGTGGGGCGGCGAGCGAGCAGTTGAGAAATGGGTGGCGAGATACGATAGGGATTCAGACTATGCTACCGCGATGGCGATTGATGATTCGTGTAATGTCTACGTTAGCGGCATGAGTTGGGGGCCAAGCGATTGCTGCTGTGTCACGATAAAATACGACTCAGACGGCAATGAGCTGTGGGCTGCTTGGTACGCTGCGAGTGGGGAAACGCCGGTCATCGCCGTGGACGACTCATGCAATGTTTACGTTGCAACAACCATGTTCGGGGACTATGCGACAATAAAGTACGATGCGAACGGTACGGAAGTTTGGGTGGCAAGATATGACGGCCCGGGGAACGGCACAGACCACCCCCTGGCGATAGCCGTGGATGGTTGGGGCAACGTGTACGTTACCGGAGAAAGTTGGGGTAGCGGGACGTGGTTTGACTATGCCACCATCAAGTACGGCCCTGACAGCAACGAACCGGTGTGGGTTGCCAGATACAACGGCACGGCAAATGGTGTGGATACGCCTTACGCTATTACCATAGATGATTCGGGCAGTGTGTTTGTGACAGGCCAAAGCGGCCCTCTGCTTGGGCACAATGATTATGCCACAGTAAAATATGACTCTAATGGGAAGGAGGTTTGGGTGGCTACGTACAATGGCCCAGCAAACGATGACGATTCGGCCACGGCCATAGCTTTAGATGATTCGGGTAATGTCTACGTCACGGGAGGCAGTTGCGGCACTGGTACATATGAGGACTACGTCACCATTAAGTACGGACCGGACAGCAACGCCCCGGTGTGGGTTGCGCGGTACAACGGCCCGGGAAATAGCACTGATTGGGCCACCGCCATTACTGTAGACGATTCGGGTAATGTTTACGTCACCGGAGGCAGTACAGGGGCTGGCGCAGATTGGGACTACGCCACAATCAAGTACAGCTCAGATAGCAACGAGCCACTGTGGGTTGCACGGTACGAGGGCCCGGGAAACAGCACGGATTGGGCCAGGGCCATGGCGCTCGACAATTCAGGTAACGTCTACGTCACCGGAGACAGTCGCGGCAGCGACACAGATGAGGACTGTGCTACGATCAAGTACGGACCGGACAGCAATGCTCCCGTGTGGATAGCCAGATACAACGGGCCGGCAAACGGACATGACTCCGGCCGGGCCGTAGGCACAGATGACGCGAACAATGTGTACGTCACGGGATCAAGTGTAGGTAACGGGACAGAGGGCGACTATGCTACAATCAAGTATGTGCAGTGTACACAGGTGGGGGACATTGATTGTGATGGGGATGTGGACTTTGGAGATTATGCGGTGTTGGGCGAGTACTGGCGGGAGAGCAACTGCGGAGAGTGCGGCTGGGCAGACCTTGATGATAACGAGACCGTCGACTATAACGATTTGAAGGAGCTATCAGACAATTGGCTTCAAGGAAAGACTTAAGGCTGATTTGAAAATCAGTTCCGATAGATTTTGTCGGGGATTGGTTCGTGGGGGTTTCGGTTATAGACTTTTTTGCAGGCCCTGCAGCAGGGACGAAATCTGCCTTCAAATTTTTTCAGGAACCAAAAGAGCAGGCCTTTCTGCTTTCTCCTCGCGTAGCTGCAAACAGGGCAGTGGAGACATCGCTCGGCCTTTCTTCTGTCTTTTCCGGTAATCATTTTATCAGGCGAAGTTTTTCTTTTGGTGTCCACGGAACTGCTCGAACCTTTTCGGGTCAACCCTCGGTAAAGGAAAAAAAACTGCCCGCTGCGACGTAATTGCCTGGGTACCTGTTTCCGGATGTCTCTTTTAAGCTCATCTGCTAATAGGTCTTCGGGGTTTCCTGAAGGTCATATGAACAAGCTTGTCATCTCTCAGTACGAACCCTGCGTTAATGTTATCATACTTGAGCATAACGAGATTGCCCATGCCTATGAATTCTTCAACGGAAGAGGGCCGGCCATAAGCCGATACAACATCCTGCCTGCTCGAACCCATCCCAACACCTTTATCGGTACGGCATTTGCAGTTTTTTATCAGCGGAGAATCAGGCATACTTGCGTCGCCACACATAATAGCGGCAACAGTCCCGTCTCTTCCAGGCACAATTGTAAAGCCGGAGTCGAGATACTCACAGGCGCGTCCCGTCATTCGCTGCGGCTCGCCGAGGATTTGCCTGGCCTGCTCAATCGTCATACCGAAGCTTACTTCGCCCATACCAACCAGCGGATTAATCACAAGGGGCTTTGGGGGAATTGTTCGTCCCGGCTGGACCGGTATCGCTGACGGCGCCGGCTGGCCCCCTATCGTAGGGGTTTGCATCATTTTTTGCTGCATCATCATAGCTGCGGCCACAATCTCGGCCAAATGCTCTTTCGGCAAAGCAATATCGACTGTCATCGTCTCTTTGCCAACCTTACCGGCAAAAGCGATATTGCTCTTGGTCGGGATATCTATCTGCGGCATTGGCATAGGTGCCATAGCTGTTGCAATTTTGAATATATCTATCAAGTTGTATGTACCTACAAAGTCGGCCTTGTCCGCCTCCGGAAGCAATGCCAAAATCGGTTTTATCCCAGCACCCATCTGTTTTGGTTCTTCGGCTTTGAGCTTTTCAATCAACCCGCGTACCGCCGGGGAATCAGCGACAAAGCTATCGGCCATTTCTGTCCCCGGCACTGCTGAAATGGTATAGGTGATATTCAAGACGTTCGGCTTCGGGTTAAAGGTTAGGCCCACGAGACGTATTTCTTTAATCAGCTTCTCGATGTCGATATTCATTATGCCGGCACCGCCGGCCATGTTACTTTCTCCGCTCGGCTTTGCCGCTCCCGCCATCATCTTGAACTGTTCGAACTGACCGGATATTGCTGTGCCGTGAGTCTTTTCCACAAGTTCGATATTGGCATAGGCCCAGATTGGTTGTTCAGCCGCTTGTTTAGCTTTAGCGGCATCGAGAGCAGTTGCCAGGCCGGTCATCTCGCCCCCCGAAATCGATTTTGCCGTTGTAATCAGCTCGCTGTTGTTTCCCTGAGGGGTGACGAGTGCGTAACTGTTTACCTGCGTAACCAATAGTGGGTGCATTTTAGTACTCGTGATTTTAGAAATCCCGTTTCTGTCCGGCTGGCTTACATTTGGATTACCGCTGACAAACTCCTTGTAGTCGGTGACGGGGACAAGTATGGCAATATTATCAGGGTCAGACATATCAGTTCCCAGAATGGGTCCGAAGAGCGTGAAACTGCCGGCCATATTGACGCCTGCTAACTGTGGGCTGCCCAGAATCTTCGCAAACTGCGTTCGCACCGATATTGAGGCCGCCATAGGTACAGGCGAGATGCCCGCCAAAAACTGGTCTATCTGACTGAGGGTATATTCAAAATGGTTGACTCGGATGCAAAACAAACTCTCGGCCGGCACCATTGCAAGCAGGTTCTCACCTGCCGGCTCCGCCAACTCTTTCGTCGCTTTCGTTCCATTAATAGCCCTTGCCCTGGCAAGCATCTCCTCCGGAATTGCAGTGGGCCTGCCTGTAATATCTGCAGTGGCAAAAACAAGGGCATACGCCTTTGCCGTTTCGCCTGTTGTGCTTTTGAAATTTTTGGCTGTTCCGGAATTAATGCCGATGAGATAAGCGGTTGCCGGTTTCAGCTTTACCCGAAGCGTACAGGTCCTTTTTTCTCTATCATAGTGGGGCTTGCCTACCATCTCCGGGAATGTCTCTTTATCAAACTGCATCCATGACCAGCTTTCGTCCATCATCTGCTGGTTGAAAGTGACACTAATCGTTCTCGATGTAGGCGGAACGTTATCGGCAAAGTTAGCAGGTGTTGTTCTGACCACAGTTGGGGGGGACTTCGGTGAAACCAGGTTGTTCCTATCGCGTTCCCTGCCGAGCTGGCCGGCTCTGGTCCTTTTCATCTCTTCGCTGCGCTCCTGGCGCTGGATTTTTTTCAGTTCTCTTCTGGCGTTTGCAACAGCCGACAGTTTCCGGGGAAATTCTGAAACCAAACGCTCGAACTGTTTCTTGGCATTGTCTTTGTCTCCATTTCTCAGGTAGCATACCCCCATACGATAGTACGCCTGAGCAACGTGGCGTTGGTCTGCCGCTGTATCTGCGGTTATTTCCTGATAGACCTGAATCGCCCCGTCTAAATCCCCCGCCTGCTCCTTCTCGCGGCCCTGCCGCAGTTGCTTGACCACCGACTGAGTCTGAGCCGGTATATCGAGAACGAGGACTGCGACAATTACAACTGCAATCAAATACGTAAGTTTTCTCATAACGGTGTCTTCACTCCTCCGGATATTTAATATTTCTCAATTCTGCTGTTATCTGCCGAAGATGGCATCTGCGATGGCTTCGCCGAATAAACTTGCAGCCCTCGGCCCACTGCCGGTTATTACGGAGCCATCCCGCTCAACAGGAGCACCGGTATATATAGCACCGGCCTTTAGAAGTCTGGGGCGTTCGGACAAAAAGCTCGTGGCTCTGACGCCATTGAGCACTCCCGCATTGGCCAGGACCACAGGTGCAATACAAATTGCCGCAAGAACTTTCCCCTTATCCGTCGCCTCGCGAGCGATGTCCAGCGCAACCCCATTGTTGAAATACTCCTTCGCTCCAGAACCGCCTACAAAAATTATCGCATCGTAATCATCAACAACAATATCTTTCACGAGAATCCCCGCCTCAGCGCTGCCTCCAAGCATACCCTTTATAACCCCTGTCCTTGTGCTTGCTATAATCGTCTCCACCCCCGCGTTATCAAGAACAAATTTCGTTTCGAAAAGCTCTTCATCGCGAAAATTCTCCCTTGCGATAATCAACACCGCTCTTTTTGCCTTTGTAGTATCTGTCCATTCTGTTATCGGCTGCCCCACCGGGTAACCAACGCAAATTATATAAAGCGGCTCCATGCCCGCCGGCAGTTTACAAGTCTTGTTGACGTCTCTTATATTAAAAGCGCCAACCGGCAGGGCCCCCAGCTTCAAACTCACGGCCTGCAGTTGGATATTTTGAGTGATGTGCCCGGCTTCCAACAGCATGTATCTTTTAGCTTTATTGTGGTATTTGGCTGTAAGTTTTTTCACGGAGCCGGCAACAATAATATCACACGCAGCTTCAGCCACCACTTTTTGGTTCGAAGCCGCGGTCGCCAGTCTGATTCGGATGTCCCGATTGGAAGTTTGTACCAAACTGTGTTCATAGGGATTGTAAACAAATGTCCCATCTCGTGTGGCAAAATACAGGTCTATCGGGTAAATCGCCCCTGCCGAAGGCGCCGTTCGAAAACCTTCCTGCCTTTCTGTTATGCCCTGACCGGCCCAGGCCAACTGGCCAATCTGCACAAAGTTAAGCGGCTGTGGGCTAAACTGCCGGACACTCCGGCGTTTGGCCAACACTGCCTCGAAACTGAGCGTACCTTTTAACTCCGGCTGCGGAAGCTGAACTACCCTAAGCGGTGGAGTTCGAGGCTTCCGCTGACCGAGACAAAGGCCAACAAAACCGACTAAAGCGATTACAAGGAGCCCCCATTTTGCAGGTTCCCAAATGCGGCAAAGGGCGTTTGGGAATCCTGCGATACGCCGCAAAATAGAAACGCCGGGTATTGTCGAGTGTTTCATTTTTCCAGTTCTCCAAGTAAGTTTTTGAGGCGCCAAATGACAAACGACCTATATTATACACTTAAAATGGATGGCAGGCAACCTTTTTAACAATCCACATCTTATACCTGACTCGTGAAATTCATCGGCAGCAGTTAGCGCCTTAGTCATCCCCCTTTTCGATGACTGTTGCCATATCTTTTCCGGCGTGCTTGTAAATCAAATGCAGGTTCCGTAAGTATATGAGCGTGTTCAATGAGAACCCCAGCATAAAAATGGGATTTTTTATATGAATGGAATAACTCAGCAGTATCAAACTGCCTGCCAATGAGATAAACCAAAACGCCGTCGGTACATGAGACTTTTTCTTATACTCGCTGACTATCCACTGAAGGACAAACCGTCCGCCGAATATCACCTGCCCAATGAGAGCCACGGTTGCCCAGGCGGGGTCCTCTATTATTTGTTCTGTTATCGCACTTCTTATAAATTCAATTATTGAATGGAACATAACTTTTCTCCGATTTTTAATAAATCCACTTACTTACATCATAAACCAATCTCTGGTAAAATTAAAGAATAGGATTGTGAAAATCGATATATCATTATACAGGAAATCCCGGCACGTCGGGATAGTTATTTAAGCGGGGGCCCGGTAATGTATTTAGGCGATTTTTAATGGCTTTATTCCGCCGACAAAGGCTAACTATAGTTTCATTGCTGCTTTATTGGCCTGCAATATTTGTCTTCGCGCACATACCCATCCCACGGCTCGTGTACAGGGCACACGTCTCTGATAAAATCCTTCACTACCTTACCTATCTGGTTTTGGTTTTTCTGCTGTGGTTTGCAATAAGTCCCGACAAAAGAGTAAACTGGCGCAAAGCTGCCGTTTGGTGGATACTTTTTGTGGTGGCCTGGTATGGAGTTGCTGATGAATTGCTTCAGGCCCGTGTGGGGCGTACCTCTGATGTTATGGATTTCCTGGCGAACCTGGCAGGTGCGCTTACAGGATTTATTCTGTTTACGTTTTTTACATTTTGGCCGGGGTTCCTTGTGGTAACAGGCGTTGCCATTTTTCTTCTAACAAATTTGGCTCGCGCGAATATAGCCGAACTGCTGCCGGTAACAAGCATAATGTTCTATCTGTTTGCCTATGCGTTTTTTACTATGCTCTGGATTCGATATATGAATCTTTTTCTGTCCTTGAAAGCGCCACAACCCAAATGGCTGTTTGGAGCATTGGTTGTGCCGATAGCCTTTCTTTTAACTGTAAAATTATTTTCTGTAATTCTCGGCAGAAATTTCAGCGTTCAGAACGTAATCATTTCCGCGATAGGAATCGGAGGCGTGGTTATTGTAATTTTCCTGACGGCTTTATTTCGCCGGCGTTTTAGTCAAATTCGGTCTGCCGGCACTTGATTTTTTGAAAGGCCTGTACAGCGGGCCGCCTATCAAGACTAACTGCCATAAATTAAACGGCTTTGTGCGATAATCTCAGGCCTTCGCAGAATTGAGATTGCTTCGTCGCTTCGCTACTCGCAATGACACCCATCAATTGGTCCGCAACAGAGCAGTAGTTTCTTGTCGTCTGCGATGCCTCGTGAATCAATATAGGCGTTGCCTTTTAACCAAGTTTTAACCATCATTGCCGTACGCCTTCGGAATTGAAAATGCCAATTTTATTTCGACTCGTGCGGTTCCTGCGGCAGATTGATTGGGCAATCTTCTATTGCTTCATCATAGTTATCGAACCAGCAGGCGCTCGGATTACTCTTGAAGGCCATAAATCGGCCGCTGTCTTCATCACGGTAGGCCCGGTGATACCTGAAATAGACCATTTCTTTCGTTTTGCCGACAATTTCTATCTTGCCGGTTGAATGTGACATTACGAAACGCACCCGCTTTGCCAGTCCCGACACCCGGGACTTGGCCTGCTCAACAATCTCGTACCCCTTCTCTATCGGAACCGTATAGGCTTTATTGCCCACGGCCGGCCGGCACTGAAAAATGTAATAAGGTATAGCTCCGATAAATGACAGTTTATCAAGCAGCTCAGCGAGAACTCCCGGCTCGTCGTTGAGGCCCCTGATAAGAGGTGTTTGGTTCGCCAGTTTCGCCCCCGCTTTTTGAAGCAGATTCACCGCCTCAATGGCAACATCCGTCAGCTCTCTCGGATGAACAAAGTGAGTCACCGCATATATCTTCTTTTTGTCCGTGCTGTATTTTTCAATCACCGCTAACAACGCCGGGTCGTCAATGATTCGATAAGGATTGTATGCGGTCATCCTTGTGCCAAGGCGAATTATCTGAACATGGTCAATTTCCCTAAGCCGCCGAATAATCTCTTCAAGCTTTGACGTTGGCAGTGTCAGCGGGTCTCCCCCCGTCAGCAGGACATTCGTAACTTCAGGATGCTCACTCACGTATTGATATGCCGCATCCCAATCCCGTACCGATTCGGTCTCCGGGTCGATAAAAATCCGTTTTCGGAAGCAATACCGGCATATCCCTTCGCATTGGTTGGTTACCAAAAACAGGGCAACGGAATGATATTTATGCTCTACCCCCGGCATAACGGTAATTCGTTTCTCGTTGGAAGGGTCGAGCCGGCCCCATTCCTCAAGCTCCCCGATGGTTGGGATTACAATATGACGTATCGGGTCGTTAGGGTCCTCCCAATCAATAAGCGACAGATAATAATCGTTCACGCGAAAATCAAATTTGTCCGTTACTTTTTCTAGCTCTGCCCGTTCCTGTTCGCTTAACTGTTCCAGTTGTTCTACTTTTGTTATGTATTCAACCTTAATGGTCGGCCTCCTTTCTACGTAATCTGTCCCCATCGCTTCTTCTGTTTACCTTATCTGTTACCTGAGCTGCCCCGACCGTATTCCCCGCTTAAAAACAACAATCTGAAAAATTTATGCACTTTAATATCTGCACAACGAATAATATTGCTTCGGCTTTTACTACACTATGGCTTTACTTTTTTCATTTTGAGCTTTTCGTTTTCGATAATTATCCGCAGTGCTTCTGTCAAGCTTGTTTTAGGTCCCCAGGCAATCGTTTTTTTTATTCGCTCAAGGTTCGGCACACGGCGCATCATATCCTCAATAGGTCTTCCGTAGGCATTCTCGTATGAAACGAATTCCTTTTTGCTTCTGCTGTCCGTCATTTCGATAATCTTATCAGCGAGGGCCTCGATGCTAATTTCTTCCGCCGAGCCAATGTTATAGACCTTCCCTGCCGCCTCATCACAATTCATCAGCGCTATGATTGCATCGATAACATCCTCCACGTAGCAGAAGCACCGGCTTTGCCGACCTGTGCCGTATATCAAAACCGGCTCATTCCTCAACGCTCGTTGAACGAAACGAGGCACCACCATTCCGTATTGACCTGTTTGCCTCGGCCCGATTGTGTTAAAGAACCTCCCTATTACCACGTTCAATCCATACTGTTGATAGAAAGCCAGGCCCAGAAATTCGTCTATTGCCTTACTGCAGGCGTACGACCACCGCGAAAACCTGGTGCTGCCAAGCACAATATCATCATCTTCACGAAAGGGTACCGCCTCGTTCTTGCCATAGACCTCACTGCTTGAAGCGAGCAGGATTCGTTTGCCGAACTTATTGGCCGTCTCCAGCGCCACCTCGGTACCAACGATGTTTGTCTCTATTGTATGCACCGGACGCTCAGCTATCAGCTTGACGCCGACAGCCGCTGCGAGATGAAAAATGGTTTCACTCCGCTCCACCAAATTCGCCATCAAATCAGCGTCGCGGACATCGCCTTCAACAAAATCAAACCCGGATTCATCTTCGAAGCCTTCGATGTTTTTTAAGCTGCCGGTGCTGAGATTATCAATAACGACTATCGTATTATTACCGTCTTTTAGCAGCCGTTCAGCCAGATGAGAGCCGATAAACCCCGCCCCGCCTGTAATTAGTACTTTCATACAAAGCCCAATAATGAATAATCAATAATTCCAAGAGCTATTAGTCACTGTCCGTAGTACGAACAATATGTTTTGTCGGTTTCCCAAACGGTAATGCAATGTAGTGTTGCTTCGCCGAATTTACCGGTCAGCTTGTTCCACGCAAAAACCGCAATGTTTTCAACGGTAGGATTGGTTTTGACAAACTCCTCCACCTCCACATTCAAATTCTTATGGTCAACCAGCTTTATAAGCTCGTTATCGACTATGCTTTCAAAATCTCCGATGTGAAAACCATCCTCGTCTTCCGGTATCTTTGCCGTAACCTCAACAACATAATTATGCCCATGGCCGGCAGGATTTGCACATTTACCGAAAAGCTCTAAGTTGCGCTCCTGCGAAAAGGCCTCGTTCCAGAGCTTGTGCGTCGCCGCAAACTCAAATTTCTCACCAAAATATATCATCTTACAATCCCTGCCGTCTATCGCTATCTTCCTGAAGGGATTAAGTTTCAAGCTCAATTTACTCAACCTCGCCTGCGCGAACTTATCCGCCAGTTGTCCCCACGCTAACTTTAAAAGCTCAGCCGTTCCGAAAAGTGGAATGTGTCTGCCTCTGCGAAAATCCTCTCTTATCTTTTTGGCGAAGACCGGAACAACAAATCCGCGAACGTCCCTGTCAATATCGACTACGTTAACGACAAATCCGGTAGCCGGCTCAACCTCGCCAGCCACCTCCACACATAATTCGAAAAATATTGATAACCCTTCGCCCGGCGGCTCAGATGCAAACGAATTAAAGCCGGGGCTGTCCTTCGGCAAAAAAGGATTTATAGAAAAACGCACCTGCCTCGACAGTTTATGCATAAACAAAAACCTTTTTTACCTTCTTTTTATTTGTTTCCCTTGCGCATCAGACTCATAACCTCGCTTCGGCTTTTCGGGTCTCTCTTAAAAATCCCACGAAGGGACGACGTAACCATTACCGAGCCGGCTTTCTTGATTCCCCGAATGGTCATACAGCTATGTGAAGCTTCCAGCACCACGGCGACACCCCGCGGCTTTAGCCCATCCATTATAAAGTCGGCTATCTGGTCTGTAAGCCGTTCCTGAACCTGCATCCGGCGGGCAAAACAATCTACTATGCGAGCCAGTTTGCTTACGCCAAGCACCGCGCCGGCCGGAAGATACGCAACGTGAGCCAAACCGATAAACGGCATAAGATGATGCTCGCAAATACTATAAAAAGGTATGTCACGCAACAAAACTATTTCGTCATAGTTTTCCGTAAAGACCCTGCGAATATATTGTTTGGGGTCCTCGTGCATCCCGCTCAAAAGTTCAGCGTACATCCTTGCCACACGCTCCGGCGTCTCGCTTATTCCTTCGCGTCCAATGTCCTCACCAACCGCCAAAAGAATTTCCGCGACCGCCTTTTTTATCCTTTCAGTATCGACTTTTACGCTGTTTTCCGAACTCATATTTGCACCTTTTTACTTTCCAAAATTCATAAGATAAGTGGTCAACAGACGCACGCCGAATCCGCTTGCGCCCTGTGCCGCAAATTCCGCAGCTTCCTCAAACATCTCCACGCCTGCGATGTCCAGATGTGCCCACTTCGCGTCCCCCACGAACTGTCTTAAGAAGGCCGCTGCCGTGCACGCACCGCCCCATTTGCTCCCGATATTTTTCAGGTCGGCTATCTTACTCTTCATCTCTTCCGCGTACTCGTCACCGCTCGGCATAGGCCAGACCTTCTCGCCGCTGTCTTCCGCCGCTCTTTGCAATCGTTTTATCAGCTTCTCATCGTTTCCCATCAGCGCAGCCATATATTTGCCGAGAGCGACCCTGCAGGCACCTGTCAGTGTCGCTATATCAATGATAACGTCACAGTTTTGCTTTTCTGCGTAGCTAAGCCCGTCGCAGAGTATCATCCTCCCTTCAGCGTCGGTATTCTGCACCTCGACGGTCTTGCCGCTAAGAGTTTTAATGATGTCGCCGGGCCGATAGCTTGTCCCGCTCGGCAGATTCTCCGCCGCCGGGATAATCCCGTAAGCATTTATCGGTAAATCCAATTCCGCCATTGCTTTCATTGTGCCTAATACTGCAATCCCACCTGACTTATCTAATTTCATCTCATCCATTTTGGCCGATGGTTTTATGCTTATCCCGCCGGAATCGAAAGTTATCGCCTTACCCACCAAACCGACCGTAGGACTACTGCTCGCGACTTTACCGGCGGGACGGTATTTCAAAACAATAAATCTCGGCTTGTTTTCCG
>JGI10211J34971_10002467_pt1 | contig 15091 bp, 19 predicted proteins | sample Etolagsediment_FD_34971 | JGI IMG/M metagenome (IMG submission 34971) | reverse complement strand
AAAGCCCTTTCGTCTTCTTCTCTTAATGTATAAATTGCTTCTTTTAAAGTTTGAAAGAATTCTTTTGCTCTGCTAGTAAAGAAATAACTCCCAAGAGACGGCTTAAAAGAATATCCATAATCACTAAAGGCTACATCTTTATTTAAATTAAGTGATTTCTCTTTAATTTGAGCATTTTGATAAGCATCAAAGTCATGTACCCAATAAAGCTGATTATTCTCAATTAGATTATTATTAAACATATAGTTTACTACTACAGTTTTAGTTGAAAGTGGTCTAAAATCACAATAAAGATGGTCTGGGATTACTATAGACTCTATATCTTTATACTTATAATTAAAATTAGTAACAAGTAAAATGTCTTCTTTTTTCCAATTCCAATATAAACTATTGTCTATCTGTATCTTAACTAATAACTCATGTTCTTTATTAAACTTTTTTTTTGGATTAAGATATATCATTAAGTTTTTCATATTTTCCATTTTTTACGAACCTCCTTTTCATAATAATCTCTCCAAACATCTAATGAATATTTCCACCCCTTTTCCCGATTAGATGGATTTTCTTTAGTTCCTTCCTGGTGAGTACGAGAAAACTTTCTATGTTTATGAGCAAACCATGTCTTTTTGTTTAACATCATTTTTCCACCCTTTTTCCATGTCTTAAATATCATCTCATGTGAGTCTTGATACATTGGTCCATAACCTTTAGTTTGAAGCTCTCCTATTACTTTTCTCCACCAAGCGTGGGGCATTACCCAACAAGAACCCTGCATAGCCATAGTTTCATCTATTAAAAGGTCTTCTCTTCCTGGTCTACTCCATCTTGAGCCTGAGAACTTTTTATTTTCCTGAATTACTAACTTTTCATAATCTATAGGGGGAATATCCATTACTTCCCACTTCTCTGGGTCAAGAAAATATCTACGAGCTGTCATAATCCAATTATCTCTGCACGAATCAGTCATTTCCTTATCAAATCCTTTTGCAAACATACAATGCTCATCAGTTCGCATTAAAAATTTACCTCTTGCAATACTTATTCCAGCATTTATTGCACCCCTCATCCCACGATTCTTTCCCAAATGAAGATATCTTACTCTACTGTCTCCTCTAAGTTCAAAAGTAGGCCAATAACCATCAAAAATTGCAATAATCTCTAACTCCTCTCCAAGTTCTGAGTTAAGAAGTAAAGAATCTATAGTTTTTGTTAGTAATGGGTCTTTCCAACTTGGAATTATTACACTTAATGTCATTTCATTTTAACAACTACTAATCTATCATTGTGTATAGTTATTGGAACGCCTAATAAGGGACATTTATAAACTTCACAATCAAATTGTCCTAATCTTCTTTTTACTGTATTGCAATAAGTAACATCTTCTATAATGTAATCTGATTCTCTTGGAATTAAGGGTCTTAAAATTCTTGCACTAAAGACTTGGTGCTGGTGAATATGAGAGCCATCATCAATTATAATATCAATATCCCTGCCTATTTTATCAAGTAAATTAAGCAAGTCTTTTTCATTATTCTGGTCGCAAATAAAACTTCTAATTCTCTNNTCATTAAACATTGCCTCTTCTCTTATATCTACTCCATAAATCATTGCATTTGGAAAAAAGTCTCTCCACATCCTTAAAGATGCTCCATGTAGCCATCCTTCATATTGTTTTCCCTTTTCTCTTTTATAACCAATTCCTATTTCAAGCACTTTCTTAATTTTCTGTCTTTTGGGATTAAACAACTTATAATAAAAAGGGGTATACCCATGTCTAATCTTAGGACACTTATCTGTTCCATACTTATAAGCTAGTTTACAAAGAGGTGTCTCTTTTAAATCTTGTACGATTGCCATATTTCTCTCCAATTTTTAGGCCACTCTGGTATAGGCCAAAACTTATTAATTAACCAGTCAAATTTATGTATCATATTGGGTTCTTCATTATTCATCCAATGTTTTGCTACCCAATTATAAGTTGCAACAACATCTTTAGGTTTTTTATATCGCCTAGTAAACATCCTTTTTTTATAATGATGATGTCTTTTAGAAAGATGTGTATACCAAGTTTTTTTTATTACTTTGTTTTTCCCACCACCAAGCCAATATTTTAATCCTAATTCAATCGGCTCTTGTGCAAAGTTTTTATAAGTACTAGCTCTGCCATCTAAATATCCAACCCTCTTCATAAAATACTTTCTATTTGCAAACCAACAAGAACCTTGAAAAGTCATAAGGTCATCTATATCATACTTCTTGTCTTTACGCTTTCTGTCCATTTTATACCACTCTCTACAGGAAAAGGCATGTCCATAACTAGTTTTAATAGGAAATATAAAATAATGGTAATCTCGTACCCATCTTCTTGGTCTAATACCCCATGTGTGTTCATCTAATGAATATCTTCTTGGGACTGTAAGCCACTCCTCTGAAGTATTCTCTGCCATAACTTTATCAAACGAAGGGGCAAATCCACAATGGGCATCTACTTTCATAACATACTTACCTCTTGCAATTTTTAATGCTGCGTTTTCTGTACCACGCATACCCATATCACGCGTTTGTCTAAAAACCTTAACTCTTTTGTTTCTTCTTATCTTGTCTGAAAGTTCACACAAGTCCATACCAACTAATATCTCATAGTCTAGTACAAAATTGTCTAAAATAGATTGAATAGTTTTTTCTAAATATGGTTCTCTTAGTGCAGGTATTATTACTGTAAGGTCCATTCTTTATTTTTTTCAAGTATAGTTTTTGTAATTTTAGGCTTATAACCAACACTTTCAGCCCATGCACACCAAGCATAGATATCTTTTGGAATACATTTGCTCATAAACCCCCGCTTATTTGGATAAATAAAGGAAAACCACAAATTAAATCGTGGGTCATCTCCAAAGACTGCCTCTCGAATTGTATAATAATCAACTCCAGCTTGTTTACATACATCATACAGTTCTTGACATTGTGCAACTTTAAAAGCTATTGCTCTGTTTTCTGTTATCTTAATAATCTCAGCCTCAAGGTTTGTTACTTGTCTTATAGTAATGTTTGCATTGTAAACTGTTTGGTAGAGATTAATGAGTTTAACTCTATTCTCAGGTTTTCCTCCAATTATCATAAACTGTCGTGTTTTTGGGTCTAACATTGGGTGATTTGGGGTTTCACCTAAATACTCAGGTTGCATAACAATATTCTTTTTATATTTTTTTGTCCAATAATCACAATCTCCAGGATTTACAGTAGACCGAATTACAATTATAGGACAAGTACACCAAGCTATAATACTCTCTACTATAGAAGTATCTAGCTTTGCCTCAAATGGATTAGGAGTTGGTACACAAACAAAAGCTACATCTCTTTTATTTACTTCTTCCTTAGTCCCTATCTTATGAGTATATATATAGGAATCAGGAAATAGCTTATACATATATGTTCCTACCCAACCTTTTCCGATTATTGCTACTTTCATTCTGGTAAATAAGTTAAACTTGTTCTTTCATCCCATTCATTATCAAACTTGTCGTCTCCATCTGCAAACTTAATACTAATTGTACTTCCACTTATATCCATTTTTGTTATTCTCCACAATGATTCTGAAGTTAATACACCTGGCTTTGATTCTCCCATATAAATACTGCTTCCATTTGATAAATCCATTAAAAACTGTAGAGGAATTTCTTGAATACCTTTAAATGGAGTTCCTGTTGAAACACCACCTGCTCGTCCATGCTCAGCCATAGAGATTACATCACCATCTTTTATTTTTTCTTTTCCAAATAATTGTATATAAGTATCTATAACACTCATGACCATCCCTTGGTAAACTTTTCTTTTTCTTCAGCTAGTCTTTGTGTTTCCATACAAAGCCATGCATATTGGGCTACATAGTTTATACGCTTCTCAGAAAAAGGTGGAGTTCCAAGTTTTAACTCCAAACTTCTAATTACCCATTTAATACTTTCTGGAGACCAATCATTAGTTTGTGTCTTAACATATTCAAGTAAAGTCTCTACCTTTTCTTTATAACGATACTTCTCTTCTGCATTTTCCAGTCCCATAGCATCCTCTACTGCTAATTTCATTATCTCTGGCTTTACAGGTGCAGAAACTCCTTCTCCTGGTTCTTTAATTTCAATGTCTTCTGTTTGTTCTTGTTCTAAAACTTTAATATCTGCCATAGTTAAATACTATTGTAAACTTATTAAGTTATCAATTATCATAAAACTTTGCCCAATCTATATCAGGTGCTAATTTTCCTACTACAAAATGAGTTGCTAAACTTGGGATAGGACACCAAATAGTTTCATTAACTTCAGTCCAAAGGGGTGTATCACTCGGTCCCCAATTATCAAAAGCTGTTCTGTGTTTTTTAAACATATTTTTTGTAATCCCAATGGTCATTGTGGTTGAAAGAGTTGTCCTCCATTTATGATTATCAATTAGCTTAGTTTTTATTTTCTGACTTTTATGAGGTTCTGTAGTATAAAAGTCTGGATTATTATAAGGACTTGCTATTTTTAACTCTTTTGTAGCATTTATTAACTGTTTAACAGAGCCTTCTGTCCATAAGTAATCATCCTCCACGAATAAAATAACCTCATCATCTGTTTTATCTGCTAAGTTATATTGTTTTAAAGCTGAATTATAATGCCCATAGTCTGTAAACTCATATTCAAACTTTCTTGGGAATATTTCTTTAATCATTTCCAAGTAATTTCCAGGACACCTGTCTAACATAAAGAAAATATCTGACTCAACCCCCTCTAATGCCTTTGTAAATGACCTTAAACAAAGCCTTACCACTCTAAACTTGTCATCTTTAAATATAGGTGGTCTGTTTTTACTTATTCTGTCTGACAATCTATAATAAATCATTGTAATTTAATAACTCTAATATAATTATCTATTCCCCATCTTTTAATAAATAACTCCTTATTGTACTCTGTTTGCCCCACTTTGCCCAACTTGGATAATGTCCTTGCTGGATGTATGTGTTTTATATTAACTTGCTCTAATTGCTTAATTTGACCCCCTCTCGTCTCTATTTGCATCCAATAGTCTGAATCATCAAAATAAAATCCTTTATAATCCTCTGACATTAGTCCCACCTGTGCCAGCATTGTCCTGTGCATCGTCCACATATGAGCATGAAACAACTTCTCACTTACTCCATTAACATATGGGGTTATAACATATTTACGATTACAAGTATCTTTCAGAGTTCCTTTATCTAAAATAATATCATTGTTACAAACTACAATCCAATCTCCTGTTGTATTTAAAATCCCCTTATTTATTTTACGCGATAAGTTGTCAATCTTATCTTCAACAACAATAAGCTCATAATATTGTCCCTTCATTGAAGAAATACAGTTGTCAAGAACTTTCCTATAAGATTTATCTATTTTATAATGAGGGATAACTACTGATATTTTCATATTCCTAAACGCTTTTTTATAATAGTTGAACTTATATTTGTTGTATAAGGGACATAAACAAGCCTAATTCCATGCTCATCTAACCATTTTTGGGTAAACTGCATTTGTTTAAAATAATCTTTATGTTCCCAATCGCTTCCTGATACAATAATATTTGGTCGGACAGAAACTATAGTAGGTTTTGAATCTGCACCTGAAATATTTGGAATAACTCTTGATACATACTTACAAGAGGACAATACTCCATACCTTTCTGCAAAATTCATAACAGGTGCTCTACCTTTAAATTCTTTTACAAACTCATCAGTATTTAAGGCAACCACAACTTCTCCATAATAAGAGGCTCTTTCTAAGAACTGAGCATGTCCCACATGAAACATATCATAAGTTCCCCCATTGTAAACAATGCTCATTTTTTTAATTTTAAATTTTTAATCCAGTTTTGTGCTATTTTAACTGCATTATCTCTGGCATAGATTAAAGGGTCTACTCCTCTTGGCATTTTATATTGCAGGTCAATCTGGTCTGAAATAGCTTGTGTAGCTTTTATAGGAAGTATTTTTTGCTTAATTGCCTCAACTAAAAACGCATATCGTGGGTCATTTAAATTCTTTTCTCTTCCTATCCCATGTTGGGCTGTTCCTTTTAGAGCTTTAAAATGGTCTACTCCAACTGCACAATTAGTCTCATCTATTATAATATTAAATCCCTTTGCTAAAGCACGATATGCAAACTCTGTATTATCAAATCCAAGTCCCTCATCCATAAATTCATACCACCCTCCAAGTTCGTCTACTATATGTTTTGGTACTGCTCCGTAATTATGTTCAAAGTCTTGCGGATTATTTGTATACCTTATCCCATAATTTTGGATACGCACATTTTGTTTTAATTGCTTGCCCAATGGAAAAATATCCCCATTAAACCAATCCTCTTTAGTAATATCTGGCTTTTCCTTTGGAGCAAATAGAAGGTCTACTGTTGCAATTAGAGTATCTGGGTATTTATCTGAAGTATACATAATTTGCTCTATTCCTGTCTCTGGCATTAACATAAAGTCCTGAAGCATGATTATCATCTCTCCTTTAGATGCTTTCCACCCTGTATTCTCAGCGTTTACCAATCCATATGTCCTCTTAACAATTCTCTTTTTACTTCTTAGATAACGAATATTTATTCCATAGGTTTTAGCATACTGCCTAGCTAGAACTTCTCTATTCTCTGGAAAATCATCTACTATAATCCACTCTATATTCTTATAACTTTGGCTTGCAATATTATTTGCCATAATATTCCACCATCCTTTACGAATAGTTGGGGTTATAATGCTAACGAGTTTTTCTTTTTTTACTTGCCTAAACTCATGAAGCCATACTTTAGAAGTCTTTTCCCAAGTATAGTCTTTTACAAACTTTCTTGCTTTTTTTTGCTCTATTTTCCACATTTTTTTATCTCCCATTAGGTTAAGCAAGCGTTTTAAATATTCCTTTGCAGTTTTTTTATCATAAATGTCCCCCGCCACTACCACACCCGCGCCGACAAATTCTTTCAGTGCAGCATAGGCTAGAGTGGCGGGGAACAACGCCATCAGCTTGACACTCTAGGGCACTTATGCAGTTTATTTCAGTAAAATGCGTAGGATATGCCCATATTCCACACTCCTGGCGTAGTTTCTGCAACTCTAATTTACTTAATCTCCCATGGTCTGTTATACCTTCTTGTTGAATAAGCCTTAACATATTATTTTTCCACTCCAACCTCTCTTGTGAGTTTTTGGCTATTTCATCAAAAACTTTCCATCCATAAGCAATATGAAGTTCTGCATCAGGATAGGCTTCTTTAATATCTTCCCACATAAATAATAAATGTTGTAATCCCCTATCAGGCGAGGAGCAATAAAGTAGTTTATGTTGTCTCATATCCATTACTAACTATTAAAAATTTATTATCATCTATTATTGGTGCTAGATTCCTGTGATATTTTGACTTAACAAAAATCTTGTCTATAAATTTAAGTTCTTTTTCTCCTATATCTTTGGGATTAAAAACATCATGAAGGTCTACATAAAATTTCCTGCATTTAATTTTCCCTGCTAATCCCCAACTTCTCCATTGAATAAATATATTAAAGTCATCTTTACGATTAAACTCATGCCATGGTATATAATTAACCCCATCTATTTCCCCCTTTTCATAAGGGTCTCCATAAACAGTAACCTTATAACCTGCTTTTACAAATTGTTTAGACAGCTCTACAACTGCAGTTTCTGAGCCACCAATTCCTTCTTTATAGCTTTTCCCATCCCATTTTTCAAAGTGTGGAGCACCAAAATTAGCAAAATAACATATCTCGTCTCTTCCCCACTTTCTAGGCTTTGCTAAAACCGCCCTAATTTGTCTACTAAACTTTTGATTAGTTATAGCAGGTGGGAGAGTATCAAGTAATTTTATAACTGAGTTATCTTCACCTATTTCATGTAAATATTGACATACTGCGTTCACATGGTCGCAAGCAGTATTAAGTTCTTTAAGGTCTGCTATAAAAAGTAGTTGTTCTTTATTAAATTCAGTTGGTTCTTCTTTGTATAAAAGAGTTGCAGCATCATAGGCTTTATCAATGTTTTTATCAGCATTATAGGCTAACTTTACAAGTAATTGAGCAAACATTACTTTCATTGCTTTAAAGTTAGTTATGTTTGTTCCTTTATTTTGTAAATCCATCTTTGAGGCAACTTCTGCCCAATGCTTTGCTGCTGTATAGTTGTTTAGGTTATAATAAGCCTGAGCTAGTCTTATATAAGTTAAGGGTTGATTAGGCCACTCACGAATAGCATTATGTAAGTACTCAGCAGTTTTTTTGTCATCACCCATTTTACCTGTAATTATTCCCATTTGCTCCCAACAAACGCCTTTTTCTTCATCCCATCCAGATTTCTTTAAATATTCCTTTCCATATTCAAGTCCTTTAATCCATTGCTCTTCGTTATTCTCTTCTGCATAAATTTTAATTAAGTAAAGCAAAGTTCTTGGGTCTGCTGTTGCTCTTTTTCTTTCTTCTTTGAGTTGCAACTCTAAAATTGTTTTATTTCTACTCATTGTTTTTGCTGCCTTCTCTAATGTAGAAGTATGCATTATTACAATAGGTCGTTTTTTCTCATCATATGGGTAGGAAGTATAATTATTACGATAGCCTGTAATAGGTACTGGAGTTTCGTGCAATCTGCCTATCCATTTATGAGTTCCTGGTTTTAGAAGTCTTTCTCTCATATGCTCCATTTCAACCTCTACAAATGTTTTGTCAGATGGCTCTCCATTAAACTTACATCCATACCAATATGTAAAGAATACAACATCTTTCCCTCTCTCCTTAGCAAGTAGGGCTATATCAAATAAGTTTTCTCCACCAATTAAAATATCATCACTATCCATCCAGAATAAAAAGTCTGAGTTTTGAGGCATTTGTTTAAAATTAAAGTTTCTTTGACTTGCAAAATTATAGTTCCATTTAAGATAAGAATAGTGAAGTTTATCTCCCCTGCAATACTTTTCTATCTCTTTTACTTCTTTTCCATTTGCTGTTATGTAAACTCCTTCTACATAAGGTAATATAGAATTAACTGCAGCTTTAAGCTGTTTTAACTCACTATCATCTTTTACAATAATCCCCGCATTTATAATCATATTTTAAGGTTTGTCTGCTTCAGAAAAGGAGCTAGCTTTTGTATAACTTTCTGAGTCTTGCGACTAGATAAATTTATATTAGGGAACATTGCTTTTATGAGGTTAAAGAGGGTGGGTGGATAAGCTATTGGAATATAACCTGCTTTCATGCTTGATTTATGTTTTTCTAAACTAATTGTTAATTTATTATCATGCAAGGTTGCTAAATATTCGTCTCTATAAAAATATTTCCAAACATTAATTATCTCGTTTAGTAAAACACGTCCTGAATTAGTATCAAAATCTTCTGGCTTTCCAAATCTTTCCCATATTCTTACAAGAGCCTGTGAAATAGCTGCTCCATTTTTTGAAACTTGTTCATAATCTGCCACATAATAAAATTAGCATAAAATAAAAAATATTTCAAGTAAAAAGACAGGGCGGAGTAATCCGCCCCATCTCGGGAAATAATAACGTATTTCCTTTTAAAGCGAAGTATTATAACCTGTGTACTTTGCGTTAGCACGCTGTGCGTAACCAACGATTGTAAACTCAGTTAAATACTGTCCGTTGTCTCTATCGCCATCCTTGGCATATTCATCCCATTGTGGTTCTCTGCCAGATAAGAAGGCATATTTCCATGTGTCTTCTCTCAAAGCATATACCGTCAATGAACCTGCACAGGCTCTGACATCCTTATGAGGGATAATCATTACTGTGTTGCCAACTTGGGAATCGTAGACTCTAATTTGCGCAGTCAATCTCTTTGATTTAGCTTCAATATTGCGAGTTAAATTCGCAGTAAATCCACTAATTCTACGAGAAATGACCATTGGACAAACTATAAGGTCAGATAGATAATCAGAACCAACTTCAGTCCAGACATCCTCTAGGATGTTATTAAGTTCAGTCTCTGTAAAAGAGTGTCCTGAATCTCTGGCTACTACGCTGGTAGAAATCATGCCATCAAAACCTTTCATTTGTCTCGCAACCCCCGAATTACCCGTTGCTTGGGTACCATTTATCGTCAACCATTCCATTTTAGCCTTTAGCCTTTTTAAAGCCTCAGTCTTTTGAAATGCATATGGGTCTTCACCAGTTGCTGTTGCAACTGCTCTCTCTGTACCCGAAACCCTTACAGGTTCGTTCACAATAGAAGTAACATTGTGAGTTCGAGTAGGTTGAGTTAAATCGCCATATGAGGCAGCAGCACCTTCAACTGCTGTAGTTACACTAGTTGGACGAGCTGTATTATAAGTTGTCCATTCGTGTAAAGTATTCCCAGCATTAGGGCCTTTACCTAAATTTGACGTAAAATAGTTATCGGTGTTTGGAGAAACGTCTCTCAAAATTGAGAGAAGCGATTCACGTCTACTTCCATCTTGGTAAGTTATTAAACCGAAAGCCATTTTAGTATTTTTTAACTATTAATACCCAGATTTCTTGAGCCGCTGATATAAGGCGTCTCTGCTACCTTGGCGGGATTCAGAAACAAGATAATCTTGGTCTGATTCATTTTCACCCTTTTGAACGCCTGGTATAGCGTTTATCTGGTCCCTTTTGGTAACATTTGCTTCGTGCTCTTTATCAGGTTTGGCTTCTGGCTTTTTGCTAGGGTCATAGTATTCTTTCTTAACTCTGTTAGCCGCTTTTAAATAATCAGCTTTTCCTTCCTCAGTCATCTGACGAATAATCTCCAGCTTTGTGAGTTCAGCAAACCTTTCATTAAAAGCATCAACTTTGTTAGGGTCGAGATACGGATGTTTCTCATAAGTTTTCAGAGTCTGTTCCGTATGCTCATACTTTGAAATCCTATCTTCAGCTAAACTTGCTTTTTGAGCAGCTAGATTAGCCTGTTCCTCTGCCTTACGATTCCTCTCATTTATCTGAGCAATCGTCTGATTTAAAGCACCTACATCAATATATCCGTTCTCATCAGGAGTAATGGATGGAATTTCATCAACTTTTGGTTTAACCNCTTGCGGTTGAACTTGTGGTTGAGGAGTTCCTGCCTGCTCCCTTGGAGCAAATATATCTAACCCAGAAGGTTTTTTCGGTTGCGAGCCTTCATAAATGTTTAGCTTTTCAGCTAATGCCTTATTTTTGGCTTTTAACTTCTCGAACTCTTCACGAGTTCTCTCCTTTACCTCTTCAGGTAGTTTTCCCTCTGTATCTGCTGGCCTAGCTTCCTCTTTGGGTGGAGCACTAACTTCTGTTGGTTTTTCTGCGGTGGGCATTTCCGCGGGCTGTTTGCCTTCATCCTTTTTATCTGCCCCATTTTGAGCTTTTACCATAAGCTCTCCTCTCATTGATACAATTATTAACTGCCTAATTATTTATCCTGGTAGGCATTACCAGTTCGTATCAAGGATAATAATAAATACAAAACTATGAAGTTATCAAGAGGTGAAGAGTTTGTAGAGTTCTTTAATATTTGGACCTGTCCATGTAGCCCCGCATTTACATCTCATTTTTGTAGGTGAAATTATTTTTACGTTTACATGATTACACTTCTTTAAAGGGATATCTCTTGGAATCTCTGCTGATTGTTTTTCTCCATCAAAAGCTCCAAGTGATTTTAAAGACTTTAATTTAGATGGCATATGATTTTGGTGGATTTTTAATACTTTTGCGTATTTTATCCATTATTTTTTCCTGTTGGGAGAGAAAAGTTATAATCTCTGTATAAGCACCAACTCTTGCATTAGCACTTTTTAAAGTATGCACAAACTCACTTTCTGTTTTAAATCTTGTTGGGTCAATATATGGAACTTGAGCAAGTTTTTTTAAGTATGGTAAAAGAGTTTCTTTATAATCTTCTGAATTAGCAAGCCTATTAAGAGCCATTGCTTTTTTTAAGTTTTCGTTTAATTTAGCTTTTCTTTCTTTTTCGTTCATATTATTATATTACCCCATTTGCTGATTATTTGCAACTGGCGGCTGGGCTTGTGCCTGTGGTTGTGGCTGTCCCCCTGGTTGAGCACCTGGTTGTAGAGGTTGTTGCTCTACTGGTGGGGTTTCTATTTTTGTGAAATATCTGTCTGCATCTCTGACTCCAAGGTCTTCATATACATCAACTAAAATATCCTTTAAAACAGGTCTTACTCCATCTTGTGCCAACATCATTGTAATACTTTGATTATTAGTTAAATCTTCTATTATTTTTTGTCTACCTTCAAGAAGTTCTTGATTAGCTCCTATTGCCATAGACTTTACAGATGGGATATAATCATATACTCCTTCTAAGTCCTCTGGTATAACAGTAAGCTCTGCTTCGTCTTCCATTTCATTTACTTTCATTTTAGCTCCGAATTTTAGTTTCTCTGGATTCTTTTCATTTGGATTATCAAATACAGGGTATTTTGGTATCTTTCCAGCTTCTGTCATATTTAAAATATCATCTTCAGACATATTTCCACCTGATTGCATTATAATATCTGAAATAGCACGAGATGATTCTTCTGGTAATATCATTTCATCCAATCCTGCACGCCTAAAGTAATTAAATAGTTCACTTCCTAAAATTCTAAGGATATGTTGTTTTTTCTCGTTATCAGTAAATAAAAATTGGCGGTTATTAACTTGCCACATCCCCATCATGTCTTGTATAGCATCTGCGAGAGATGTTTGGTTTTTTTGGTCTCTATTGTTTTGTTGCTTTTCAGAGTTTTTAATCTCAGTTGCTGTTTTTCTTCTTGATTGTATGTCTACTGCTGAGATTCCAAGCGATGTATCTCCCATTGCAGTATTAAATGCTGCCACTAATGCCTGATAAGTAGATTGAAAGTTTTTCATAGCCTCACCATTACTTGGCATTTCCATAATCGCATCTTGGCGGTCTACTAACCATTGGGCATCTGGTCCATAAACAATAGTCTCAATTCTAGCTGCTCCTTCAATAATTTTTAAAGGTGGGCGGATATGGTTTGCCATATTATCTAAATATCCACATACTGTTGCTTGAATTGCTTTCCATATAGGCATTACAGGCTCAACTTCACTTTCTCCTAATGGGTCGCCATCTATTTTATAATATCTAAGCTGTATAATTGGTATTTTATGGTGTTGATATGGATTTTCAATATCCCTTAATACAACTTTATACTTTGGAGCAAATGTAATCCATCTGTCAACTCTATACTCAGTTACAAGTTCAACTACAGGAAACGCCTTATCGTCTCCTACTCTATCTGACAATCCTTTTAATCCTAATATTCTATTTTCATAATTTGTGTCTCGCCTATCTTGGCTCTCTTGCATTTTTATCTTTAACTCAGCCAATCCTGGAAATTTTGGAGCAGCACCTGTATCAGATTCTAAATCTAAATCCTCAACCTTAGTCCACTCTCTAACCTGAAACCATTTTGCATTTCTGACATGGTCTGCTGTTATATCCATACCACAATCTCTAATATCAAGAGGCTTCATTTCATTTCCATCAAATATAATTTTTCCGTCTTCTTCAACATGTCTCCATGTGATTAAAGCAAACTTAGAGCCATAGAGCCTTGTATCAAGGTCCATACTCCCCCACTTCTCAAGCATAGAACCACCATAACTTGCAGCATCCCATTGGTAATCAAGTATAGCGTTGTTAATTCTTGCTTTTATTATATCCCCACCTTCTCTTGGCACTAGTCTACCTCTTAACTTGGTATTAAGAAGTCTGGCATTTTTTTCTATTAGAGTAGTTCTAATTCGTGGGTCGACAACCTTATTAATATAAGGCCAATCAGAAGGTAATTTACCCCAATATGCATCTGTTACATCGTTCCATCCATTTTTTCTAGTTCTTCTTTGGTCATTGTCCTCGTTCCATTGTTGATAATGTCTAAATGCTTCTAAATAAGCTCTTTCTTTTCTTGGAATACCTTTATCGCTTTTAGAAATCTTTTTCATAAAACTATATTAAATTTAATTGCCATTAGTTATCAACCTTGCCTACACATCATTATTAATATCTCAAATGTTTTAATCTGGTGCTTTATTCTTTTATTTTCACATTTTGGGCATATTCTTAAATATTCTCGGTCTGAAATTGGAAATATAAATGGGTCAATAGCCTCAGGTTGTTTTTCCCCACATATTTGACAAGTCCACTCTGGAGTTCTACTTTGCAAGCCTAAATTTGTTTTTCCACCATGTTTAGTCCAGGAATGCTTGAGGTTTTTTGGCTCAATATGCTTGCCATGTTGTCCTATAGGAGTTGAAAAGAAAGAATCAATATCCATCTATAACATTATAGACATATAACTAAAAATTTGTCAACTTTTACCAAACTTTGATACTTTAGGTATTTTTACTTTAATTTTTGGCTGTTTCGCCTTTTTAAATCTATACTTTTTAGCTTTTAAAGTTTTTATTTTAGATAGTTTTGGTGCTTTTATTTTCATAGAAGCTGGTGCCTTAGCCCTTTTTATTGAAGGAATACTAACTTTTTTTAGTGTTCCTTTTTTCCCTTTTGCTGTAGAATAACGCCCAGACTANATGCACTTTTTAGTTTAGCTATCTCATTATTTGCCTCTTGTGCTGTTATTATCCCAGCTTTATAAAGGTCATAAATATCATTAGTTTTTTTAGTTATCTCTCCTCTATATTCTGACAGCACTTTTTTATCTAGTTCAGCGTTTCCTGTAAATATTGGGTCTTTAGGTTGATACGAAGGGTCTATTGTTTCAATCCTGTCATCATCTTTAATATAAACTAATCCATTTTTATCTTGAAATACATTATTATCAGATTTTCTAAGTAATGTTTTATTGTAATCAATATAGTCATCTTCATTGTCTAGATTATATGTATATATCTTGTCTTTATATTTTACTAGTACTTTATTTCCAACAGTCATATTTTCTGAACCATTAGTATTCATTATCTCTTTGGCTTCGTTAATAGATTTATTTTCTGCTCTTTTTTCAAAAATTTCATTAGCATAATCTGTTTTTCCTGCTTTATCTTGTGCTCTAAAGTAATCTGATTGATTTTCTCCTAAT
>JGI10211J34971_10002466_pt1 | contig 15091 bp, 9 predicted proteins | sample Etolagsediment_FD_34971 | JGI IMG/M metagenome (IMG submission 34971) | reverse complement strand
AGTACGAAAAAAGATGGAAAATTTATTTTATTACCATTTTATGGTAATGGACTTTTTATCCCCGATAAAATAAGCCCTTTTTTCCATTTTGGCGCATTTAGGTTAAAATTTTTTTACTATCTATTAGTAGTAATGCCAAAAAAATACACCTGTAAAACCTGTAAAAAAGAGTTTAACAACATTTCCAATTACGAGAAACACCTGATACGAAAAGAGTCATGTGGCATTAAGGTCGTTATGGTAATGGATGATTACCATAAGCTGAAAGTCAAGAAAATTTTGAAATCCGGAGACGAAAATATGGTGTATGGTAATGGCTTTTTGACCCATAGCAACACCACCAACACGCACCATGAGTCTCCCAGCATTACCATACCTAAAATCCATTACGATGATAATTTATTAAAAGTGGTCGAGAATGGTAAGGAATATCGTAAGTGCCGTTTGTGTGGAAAGAAATTCATATACGAAGCCGGAATTGCAAAGCATTTCCGTGAAGGCAAGTGTCCTGTTATGAAAAAAAGTGGCTCTCTGTACGCAAAAAATCCGACCGCAAAAACACCGGAAAAAATAGAAGAAAAAAAAGGCGTAATTCATCAGGTTATTTATAATACAGTAAATTACATAACAAATGATAATAAAGTGATAAATCACAACATTTCCCAGCACACTATAAATAATCCGATTTATAATACCCAAAATGTGCTAAACCAAACATTCAATATTAATGCTTGGGGAAAAGAAAATTTAGGTAAAGTATCAGAAGGTTTGTTGAAAAATGCCGTGTACAATCCTGAAGATGGAATAATTAATCTGATAAAACACGTGCATTTTAATCCAGATACACCGGAAAATAGTAATTTGCGATTAAAGAAGAAAAAGTCGCAGATAATGGAGATATTTGATGGAGATAGTTGGATAGTAAAAGATAAAGATACAATTATTCATAATTTGCTCACAGACAAAAAAGACTTGATGGATGAACAATGTGATAAAATGCTGGAATCCCAGAAGTTAAATGGTTTTGTTCATAGTAATTATGGTGATTTTAGTAAGAAATTGGAAAATTATTTAAATTTAGGCAGGACAGAATTGGACAAACAGTCAAGTTCATTGTATAAAAATTTGGCCAAACGAGTGATGGATGTTTTGCATGTAGATTATGAACAGAGGAAAAAGTAGTAATTTTTTTTCCATCTATTTTTAGAAATGTTTAAAATAGATGATGTTGTAATTTATTGGATTAATTGTAGCAGTAACACAAAACGCCACGAACATATGTTGCATTTATTAAATATATATTTCCCCAACAATCCAAAACATCATATTGAAGCTGTTATGCACAAACCCAAGTATCAAGGTGTTACAATGGCTCATACAATTGCTCTTATGAAAGGTTTAGATGGTAAAAAACCTTTTTTAATTTTGGAAGATGATGTGGATGTTGACCAATTATTTTTTAAGGGCGAAGTGGAGAAAAAATTAAATGAGAAAGTGGATGCAATTTATTTGGGAATTAGTGCTTGGGGTAAAAATAAGAAAATGCCAATTCTTAAAAAAGTTTTAGAAAAAAATGAGAAAGTCGTTTGTTGTAATAATAAAATATTCTTTTTTAAAGGCGCAGTTGCCAATAATTTAGATGACCTGTTTTTTAAAATACAAGATATGTTCGGCGCTCACGCAATATTATATGTAAATCATGAATATGTTGTTAAAACATTGAAAATCTGCATTTTAGCAATTGGTTTGAATAAACCCCATGATATTTTTTTGCCATCTCTTATAAAAAGGCACAATGTGATTGGATTAAAAAATTGTTGGTTTTATCAGAATGCGAAAATTGGTGGACAAGAAAGGGCAACTAAAATAGATTTCGCAGATGTTAGGTCATTGCGTGTAAATCTTTAGTTTATAATGTTTTAATATTATAGAATGAAAAAAGAAATTGATTTTTACAGTTTTAAAGGAAAAAATGTTAACAGCCATCTCGGATTAAATGTTGTTGATAATCAATATTATAGTTGGGAAGAAGTTAAACAATTGTATGACCAATTGCCAGAAGAAAGGAGGGAATCATTGAAACAAGAGATTGTAAAAATGGAGATGATTGTTGATGGAAGAAAGATTCGTGAATTTATGTTAAAAACTGAGTTGAAGAAAAAAGAAGTTGAATTAATTAAACACAGTTATTTAGTGCGCAACTTTGTAATGTATAGCAGAGGTAATCTTCAGGAAATTGTTAATAAAATGACAATGATGAAAACCCTTTTTGAAAAATGCAATATTAAAGAAAAATGGGAAAATCACAAGGTAGGAGGTAAGAGCATTTATACTTTTGAAGAAAAGGATAAATTTTATGAAAAAGTGTACGAAGAATATTGTGCAAATAATTAATTAAAGTCCAGCATTTTTGCACTACTTGCACTAAATTTAATTAATTCCACATTATTATTTTGGCAAGTCAGTGTAATTTTATCTTTAATTTCTTGTAATATATTTTTCCAATTATCCACGTTTTTTGTTGTTAAAATAATCCTATAATTGGGTGTTGACATAAAAATAATATCTTTACAACCCATTGGTACTATTGTCCTATTAATTTCCACCAGACTTTTAAATATTCTATCAATCCCGTCAGACTCTGTACACATAACAGAAAAATTTATTTCCACTTCCATAAAAACCTTTTCCAAATAAGTTGCAATTAATTCTGTTAATTCTGGGAATTCCTTTAAATAGATTGGGATTTCTTTTTTGGAGGTTTCGTGGATTTGTTGGAGAATAATGGATGGGTTTTGGTAATTAATTTTAAGGAGGAATTTGGCAACATTTTTTTTGAATTGGTAAAGTTGCATATATTCAGCAGCATTTTGTTTTTGAATAAATCTCATAGAAAGTTGGCCATCTGGTATAACTTCTGCAACATATTCTTGTTTAATTTTAGGCATAACAATTTTTTTTTTCTTAACAGCAAGATTGGAAATGCTGATAAATTTTTTTTCATTGTTATACTCTGGTAAAATAACATCAATGCTTAATTCATTAATTTGGGTAGGAATAACAACAACATAATCGCTTATTTTTAATGGCACATTATTATATTTCATTAGTTTATACAAAGAATATATATTTTTTAGTATTTTTATTTTTAAGTTTATTTTGGAGAGTATCGTGAAGGTAAGAGTTGGTGATTGCTTTTAGATTTTTCTGATAATTAGTTTTTGGCAATCCAAACAAATATTTATCAATTAATTCATTAAGTTTTACATTTCCATTTTCACTAATTCTGTGGTAATTAATGATTGTTTTATTTTTAAATTTGTTGAATTCGTGTGGATTTACACCATTTTTAATGCAATCATTGATAATATTATTGATGGTTGTTATGCAATCTTTTATTTTTTTGTTATTTTTAGGGCAATAGAGGTTTATAGATAATTGTATAGATTCAACAGATGGTATAACTTCAGAGTGTGCACCATAAGTGAGTTGTTTTTCATCTCTTAATTTAGTGAAGAAGATGGAGCTTAAACCGCCAGAGAGGATATTGGAGAAGATGTCAAAAGCTGCTTCTTGTTTAGGGGTAACATTGGGGATATTGTAGATAATAAGGATGTATGTGGAATGAGGATTAGGGTTTTTAAAGTGGAATTTGCCCGAGGGATTGGTAAGACAGAGTTGAGGTTTTAATTTTTTGTACATATCTAAAGTTGGGGGGAATTCGTTGTTATTGTTATTTCCATATTTTTGGAAAGAATCTTGCCAATCTTTTTTTATAGATTCTTTAGATTTGGAGGTATCTGCAAAGAAAATTATGTTTTTAGGTTGATAAAATTTATGGTAATATGTTAGTATATTTTCTTGGTCAATATTTTTAAGTACTTTTTCGTAACCAATTACAGGATGATTTAGCGGATTTTTATGATTGTAAATTTTTTTAAGTGAATCAATATATGCTTGGCCTTCTGGGCTACTATACCTTTCATTTAGTTCATTAATAACAATTTTTCTTTCGCTGTTAATATCTGCTTCACGGAAGAGGGGATTGAACACCATTTTAACTAAAGTATCAATTGCTTCTTTTACATCAGATGTAGGACAAGAAAGATGGTAGACAGTGACGAAATTGGAGGTAAATGCATTTACAATCATTCCTTTAGAGTTTAATTTATTGTTGAGGTTTTTAATGCTGGATTCATATTTAGAGCCTTTAAAAAGTAGATGTTCAATGAAGTGAGAAATACCTTTTTCATCATCTGCTTCAAATACGGAACCAGTTAGAACGATAATAGCAACAAATGAGAATTTAGGGTTAACATATTTAGAATTGTAAGTTTTTATTTTTGGTATCATAATCTATAGTATATTATTAATATGACAAAATCAGGGAGTAGAAGGACAAATATATCAAGACAACCACCAGTTGTAAATAGCCAACCACCAATTGTTGTTAATCAAGGAGGAGGATTTTTAAGCAATATAATGGGGAGTGTTATGACTGGCGTGGGATTGGGTGCAGGTTCAGAGATTGGACACAGAGCGATTAGTGGGTTGATGGGTAATGGAGAGAAGAAGGAAGTATGCGATAGGACGAGATTGAATGAGTGTTTAAAGGAAGGTGGGGAGTGTGTGGAGGAGATGAGGCAATTTATGAGATGTTTAGAGGGTAATAAATAATCTGCAATTAAATTAGATGTCAGAGGTAGCAGTTAGGAGACTTTCTAAATTATGGATATTTTGGAGAGCAGTCAGATGGTATTTAGTGGTTTTATTAATATTTTTAGGGCTTTTAGTTTTTTACAAAAAGGAGGAGATTGGAATGACAAATATAGTAGTTTACGTGGTGTTTTTTATTTTGTTTTTGTTGGTGATAATGTTTTTTAATGATAATACTGGTGTAAGTTTTGCAACTGACCCATTACCNCCTCATTTAGGATTNGATGGTGTAAGCAGGGATGTTATGGCGGCTTATTAAAAAATTATATCTAATTATAAATTAGATATGAGTAAAATACCGACTTTGTTAAGGTTTAAAGATTATATAACAGGGCCTTTCGGGGAAATAGAAGATATTTGGAGTAGAAAATTAATTTACGATGTTAAAAAACAGGTAGCAAGACCTTGGGATATAGAAACATTACAACTAAACCTATTTACTACAATTGAACGATTGGTAACACAAGTTTCTAATCCTGAATTTATTACTAATTTTAAAGATAAATACCAAAATGCGGTGAATCATAGATTGGATGAGCCTGCACCTGCAAGAGATGAATTAAATATTTTTTACAATTATTTGCCTTATGGATTAGTTCAAGTAGGAGGAGGTCAAGTTGACCCAAACCGGAATAATATTTTGCCAACATTAGATACGGTTTATAGAACGGAACAGTATGAAGAATTTAAAAATATATTTATGATTTTATATCCAGATGAATATGAGGAATTAGGTGGAAATGATACGCAAAGAACTGGTGTATTGTATAATGCATGTGGTAGTTTGTTTGATTATCCAACAATTAATCCAAAAAGTGTTGGTTTAGGAAGTATAGAATTGTTCACAAATTTTTTTGAGGAACATTATGTAAAACCTCATAATGGAACTACACCAAATTTAACAATTGATAATTCCAAATTTTTAAATGATTTTATAAATTTAAGTTCTTTTGGTGAATTTTTCAGATTTGGAGAGAACAATAACCGAATAAATGTGTCAAGATATTTAGGTGATTTGCAGAATTTTAATACAAATTTAAGCCAGTTTTATAAATTAGATCATGGTAAATGGTGGTTTGCTAATGAACCAGATGAATTTTTTAATGTTGCGAGAGAAGGCCAAGATTCTTATGGCATATTTTTTAAATGGAATAATATTGTACAATCTAATAATGTTGGTGATGTTGAGGCTAATGTCCAATACAACACAATGGCACGTTTAAGTAATATGGATAATTCAACAGGTTCTTTTTATTACCCCAACGACCACTTTTATGCAATGACAAGTGATAATAATACAAAAAATTGTTCTTTACTTTTGTACAATTCATATAGAACTAATGAGGCTAACCAAAGAACCGATTTTTCAAATATTAATACAGATAGTTACCAATCAGGTAATGCTGGAGTTGGTCTGCAAAATATGATTATGCAATATTTGGTGAATGGTAATAATTTTACTCCACGAACTGGTGCTGGTGCGAATATTGTTAATGGTGCTGGTGTTGCGGTTGCTGCTGGTAACTTTAACGGTGTAAATGTTTTAAGCATTGTTGCAGCCGATGTTGGTCCAAATAATCATAAATATACCGGCGCTGATGGTGATGGAAACAATGCCCAAATGATACAACACGAAAAACAACAAACACCTCCTTTACAAGCTGGTGGTGCAAAGAAAGGACGTAAACAAAAAACTGTTGGGAAAGTTTCCAAAACAATTGTTAAAAAATCTAAGAAAATTAGAAAAATGAAAGGTGGTGGTACAGCAAATTTATTAGATTTTACAGAAGCTGGCCAGATTGGTTTAAATGCGGAAAGAAAAGGTATGACCCATGATTTACAAAATTTTAAACTGATTATGAGCCAATTTGAACAAGATTTCCATGAAATTAACGCATACAATGAAGTACGTGAAACTTATGAGAAAATGTCAAGAGATGAAAGTAGATTGCCAATATTTTTCCACAAAAACCAGAATGATAATAGATTGGTTGGAGCAGCCGCAGCAGGAGCAGGAGCAGGAGCAGATAACACAATTAATTTTGATAATTTGCGTAAATTATATTTATTGAGCAATGTTTTGAATACGCAATATCGTTTGTTAGCACATTTTATTGATAATTACATAAGTTGTATAAAATTGGTTAAAACCAAAAGGATTTCTGATATAAGAAAAATAATAACAAAAGCTGTTGGTAATCGTAATTCATCAATTGGTGGAGAATTACATTTGGCATTAGATTACGAACAATATTTTGGTAAGATGGAAGATGGTATTGATGTATTAATTAGAAATTTAGTAAACATAAGCCAGAAATTAAAAATAATTGCAACAGGTGCAGAACAAGCAACAGATGTTTTAATGTTGTTTTCTGGTTTTAATTTCCCAGAGGGAACAATGGAAAATGGTACATCATTGAAAAAATATGTGGATGAACATTTATTTTTGTACACTAAAAATGAAGGAGGAAATTCAACATTGCAATTAAACAAAAAGATGTTAAACAAAGTTTTAATAGAATTTTCTAAATTACCACAAACAGAAGTAGAACCAGCAAGAGCAAGAGCAGGAGCAGATGTTACTGCATCAAAACAAGCAGTACCTGCACCTGTTGGAATGACCGATGATATTTTACAGACAACATTTAGTTTAGGAGGTTTGCCATTTATAAATATAGACCCTTTAATAAATGCGAAGGTATGGGCAACATATTGGTTTTTAATAGATTGGCGGCAAAAGGCGAATGAATATTTTTTTACAAATTTTAATAAATTGGCGTATGAGAAGTTAACAACAGTAAAGACAAATGAGATGGGAAGGATTATGACAGATTTAAATCGGGAATTTCCCCAACAGATATTAATGGCCAAATTGGGAATAGATAATTCAGACCAGTCAAGTAGGAAACAATATTTGGTGAACAATGTGGTTAAATATTTTTATATGAAATCAATGAAATATGCGGAATATTTGTTAAAACAGTATGGATACATACAAGGGAAAAATAAAAATGTAAAGAATAATTCAACCAGAGGAATAAAATCGTTTTTGAAAAAAACATTGAAAGGGAATAGATTATTGAGTGAAAATAGTATAAATATGGGAGCAGCAATAAATTTATTTAATTATGAGATAAATGAGATGATATTGAGGTTAAGGGGTGTAATGGTAAATAATAATATAGGAATTGCAAGACGAAGGGCACAGGGAAGGGGAACTCAAGTGGACATAAAAAATTTAGAGAGGTTTGAGACAGAATATAAGTGGATAGCAGCCAGATTAATTAATTTAAGTACAAGATTGGAATATTTAAGGGATTCATTTGGTATAACTGGTAATAAAAATAAGGATACTATGTTAAAAAGGGTGGGATTCTCACAGGATGAAATAGAGTCTTCTAAGATAATAGATTCAGCAGAAGATAAGAATGCTATATTAACAAAACAATTTCCTCTTCCAAATTATTCAACAAGACAATTTTGGGAAGATGCATATTATAAATTTAATAATATAGATGGTAATAATGTTTACAAATTATTTGTAATTGCATATTATGAAGAAAAAGATATAAGGAGGTTATTTTTAATAGATTTGTTCTCTGCCTGTATGATGTCTGAGGATGAATTTAAGCAAAATCGTGGGGTTGTAGAAAAATTAAGTTTAGGGGGACAACAAAATAATGTATGGTTAGAAAAGAATTGGATTGTTGATTTTGGCCATACAAGAGGATTTTTTGATAGATTTAAAAGTAGAAGTAAGAGTACAACTCACATAGAAAAAGGTAATACTTTTATAAAATTATTAAATGAAGATTTATTGGCATTTAAACCAACAAGTGATATTACGCAGCAACCAGTTGAAAAAAAATTGGTTCCATTATTTTTGCAGGGTCAGAATACATCTGATTTAAGTAGAATAATTAAAACTAAACAATTTAATGTTTTTTATTTACCAAAAGATAATCTTGCATCATTGGCAAATTTTAAAATTTGGGCATATAATTTGCTATTTGATTTACCCAATAATTTTGGTCAAGATTTTACTTATTTTAATCGTGTTACTGTTTCAATAGATAAAATCAGAGGGCAATTTAAAGATTCAATATACAATTTAATGCATTATTTTTATGAATATTTAAACAAAAAACTTTTACCATATCCAAATAATCCTCCATCTGCCCAAAATCCATATCAAACAAGAGCAACAGAAATTGGAAGAAAAAATGCAAAAGGAATTTTAACATCAAGCCGAATTGGTAATTATATTTCACATAATAGTGTTCAAAATATGGGATTAATAAATGTAGGTAAAATATAATTTTTATAATAATAATAATCTATATTATTATTAATATGTCATATATACCAGCAGAATATTTTAAGAATCCAGCGCAAGGATTAATGGTTTTAGAGGTTATAGATGCAATATCACACATTGTACCAAGACAAGACCCGAGTTCATTAATACCAGATGCAAATCGTGCGAGATTATCGGTGTATAATAGGCGAGCAATAAATAGGGAGATAACAGGGAATAATATAGAAGATGAGACGAAGAAGTTGTACAAGAGCAAGGATAAATTTAATCAGATAGCGGTTTTAAAGAAGGAGTTGAATAAGTATGCGAGCAATATTAATGTTTTAAGGAATCGTTTTTTGAATACGAAAGATAAGGTTTTAGAGGGAGTTGGAATTGATGGAGCGGGAGACCATCCAAAAAATTTTACCCAAGAGAGATTGGCTTTAACAGTTATACGTGATGGTGCAGAAAGGTTTGATAAATGGCCCGGATTTGTAGGAACGGAGGAGAAAATATTGGAGGAATCTTTAGGCAATATGACGATGTGGCAGGCAGTAAATATGGCGCAATTACCGATTGGTACACCAGTGCAGGTATCATCAGCGGTGATTGGTCTTTTAAGTCCGGATACGAATCCAGACCCAGCGGTTGTAAATTTTTTGCAAACGATGACGGGTGAACAGTTGGTAAGGATGAGACCGGAATGCGAGGGCTTGAGGTATTTATTGGAGGGGAATAAGTTGGATTTAGGGGATGGTTCATTTAATGGGGTAAGTTTGTTTAATTCAACAATTTTTGGGAGGTTTTTTAAAGGGGCACATACTGTGTCATTAAAAGTAAATGGTGTAAATGGTAATCAATGGACGTTTAAAGATCTTGATGATAATAGTTTATTTGCTGATGCTATTAAAAATCGTGTTTCACAATTATACAATAAAGATGCAGCTTATTATGGTGGTTCAACAGATGAACCTGCCAGAACAAAATTTGGTATGATAATGTATATTTATGCGATATTCTTTTTTTACTGTGCATATATTTATAATTTGTATGACCAATTGATTGTAAGGATAACGGATGGAAATTTAAGGATGGAATATGAAAAGGCGAGATTATTGATGGTAAGAAACTTTTTAAGATTAGTGAATTTAGCAATTGTTAAACATTTTAAATTGCAAGTAAATGAAGATGAAATTGATGAATTAATAATTGTTGCAGATAAAGAGGAAGTTGCTGGTGGAAATTTTGTAGGTGGTTATGAAGATGGACTGGTAAAATACCGATTGATACCCAATAAATTAACATCTGTTTTAAAAGCCACAAAAACAAATAATTTTAGTGATTTTACAGTTGGATTTAAAGATCCAGATATGTACCTTAAATTAATTCAGGCTGAAGGTAGTTATGACAAAGATGCATTTACTGTAGACAAGTACCCCTTAGTTTTTAACAGAGAACATGCAGTTGGCGTTGACCAGATTTTATCAGTGGATTACAGACAATCAATAGAGAGGTTGACCAAATTTTTATTAATGGATGGTTCAGGAAGTCTACCAAAAACATCAACAGGATTGGTGGCAGTTGGAGCAAATATGCAGAATGATGAGATATTCCAATCAACAGCGGAGGTTTTGGATGGTTTTTACAGTGAGATGGGAGAATCCAAGGCAGTATATTTGCAGTATATGGAGATGAAAGTGCATATTTTTGAGTCGGGTATATCATCAAGGGAAGTTATTAATTTACGTGATTATTTGTTGGGGCAATTTACTTTAATTGGTACAACTTTAACAACACCTCAACAGAAAGATTTGGAGTGTGTGCGTTTAGTTAATAAAATATTGGACGAATACAAAAGATTGCGCAAGGAAGAGTTAAGGTTAACAGATGATAAAACACTTTTTGTAGCAGGTCGCCGTCGTAATGCGGGCAATCGTATAGAAGATTTACCCCGACAGATGTACAGAGCAATGAGAAGGGTTAAAGCAGGGACAGAAGCGGTTATTCGCTTAGAAGTTGCTAAATTAACTTACATGTTGTTTATGAATCGTAATCCTGGTGTTATGTTATGTAATAATTTTATGCCTTTATTGATGCAGAAATCAGCGGAAATAGATATGTCAATGAATATGGAATTGAGCAGAATGATGGATAAGAAAATGGTGGAGCTGGAAAGAAAATATGGAGCGAATGCATTAAAAAGCATAATAAAACAGGCACAAGTTATAACAATGGCTACCATTCCACCATCTCCTCAGGGATATTTAGCGGCAATTGGTCAGATGTTTTCGTCTGTTGCGAGTAGGACTCCGGGACAACCTATGCCAATGATTCCGGGGGGTCCTGCTGCTATGGGTGGTCCCATTGGTAAAAGAGATTTGACATTGGAGCAGAGATTGAGGGTTGAACAGCGTAAGTTTTGGGAGGATTTGAAGACGGCAATGAGTGGGAAAACGTTGTTGCTTCCAGTGGCAAAATTGACGAGAAGTAGTGTGTTTGAGGATAGTAGCTTTTATATGGTGGATATTTTTAGAAGTATGATGTTTAATCGTTTAGATAGAGTAAGTTTAAGAGTAGGCGACAAAATAACAGAAAAAGGAATTTATGGAAGATTACAGCAGAGAGGTTATTTATTGGTGAATGCCCAAACACCGGAACTTGCTAATCCAGCGCAATGGCGTGCAGTAAGTCATACATCTTTGATGAGGATGGTGAAAAGTGGAGATGGAACTTATGTTTTTAAGAATATAAGGAAAGCCCGTGATATTTTCTTTAATTTGATAGCGAATACATCATTTTTGACGGATAGTATGTCAATTTCTATTCCAGAGGCATCAAGGACGTCGCTTTCTTTGGTGAAATATTGTAGCAATGTTTTGAAGAAGGAGTTGCCAAAATGTAATATATTGATAAGTAGACAGCAATTTGGCCAGACAGTGCAGGGTAAGATGGAAGCAAGTAGTGGGACAAAGGGGATAGATGTGGCAAGTGGGATGTCATATGCGGAGTTTAGTGCGGGAGTGAGTTTAGGGGAGGATGATATTGTGAGAAGATAAACATTTTAATTTTATATTATCTATGGTAATATAAATGAGTAATTTTGATTATTTGAATATAATGGCGCCATCACAGGTTCAACAGAGTACATATAAAGGAAATCAGAATAATCGTTTTAAGAAGATAACTGATAATACGAATATAAAGGGTGAATTAGGGCATTTTAAGAGTAAATTAATGGATTTATTGTCCAGAGAGTTTGAGAGGCCATTGGATAGAGAGTTGGAATTAATAAAACGTAAAAGAGGTGAGACGGAGTATAAGGATGATATAAGGAAAGTGAGGATGAGATTGGCGAATATGAGGGAGAGTGCAGAGGATACATTGTTGGATATGAGGCGTTATTTGGATTATGTGGAAGTGCAGAAGAATACTGAAGGTAATAGTAGGCTTTATCTTCCGGGTTTGGAGGAGAAGAAAAGGTTGGATAAGATAAAGTTGCCAGATTTGCTTGGTTTTACAAAGGACCCAGTTAAGGGGGAATATTATTTGCCTTTTTTGATGGAGATGGCGAGGACATTTTTGGGTTTTGAGGGCTATTCATTGCACAGTGCTCTTGCAAAATTAAAGGCAGAAGTACCGAGGAAACAGGTGGAATTGGTAGGGAGTGAACAAGTAAATATGGATTTTTGTAAGGAATTTACGCAGTTGGATTATAAGCCTTTATATGAGATAGAGAATTATTATAATTTGATGCGAATGTTGGAGAATGGTGAGTTTGATATAAATAAGTTTTTAGGGAGTTCAGAAAAGAAGGGGAACCGTTTTAATAGAGATGATGACAGGGATTACAAAAAGAAGGATAAGAAGAAGAAGAAAAAAGGGAGAAGGGATTTTTTTGGTGGTGATCCCAGAAAAGATAGGTTAAGTAAGTTATTTGGTGCGTTATCCAAGAATAAGGGAAATCGTGGTAAATTGGATTTAGGAAAGATAAAAATGATAGAGGAAGGTGATAAAGGTGGTAAGAAAATAAAGGAGAAGATAGATTTTATTTTAAAGAAGGAGAAGTTGGTGGCAAATATTTTGGGTGATAAATTGCCGGAAATAAAGTCAGAGGAGATATTACAATTGTTAAAAAGTAATGGTAAATTGGTGATATTTGGGAAATTAACAAAAAATTTAGAGGGAGATTCTAAAACAATTTATGAGACAATATTAAAAAATCCTAAATTAACAGATATTGTAAAAGGAAAATTGAAAACAGCGTTGGGAAATAATGGTATGGTAGATGAAGAAATGGAGAGAAAATTAGATGATGCATTTAGTAGTAATGCTATGAGTAAAATATGGGATAGGGTGAAGGATACAAAAGAGATTTCTGAGTTTACAATAACTGATTTTTACACTGGGAAAATAATTCATTTTACGAAGGGGAAAAGTCATAATGATTATGAATTGCAGCACACTTTATTAGCAGCATATAACATATTTTATGATAAATATGATTTTGGAAATTTGCCTTTATCATCTGACAGGAAGATTCAGAGGTATAAATCAAGTATTAAGATATTAAATGGTGTGTTATTATACACTAAAATATTGCGTGAAATGATTGTAAAAATAGACGGTCGTTTATCAAGAGAAGAACCGGCAATTGTAGAAGAAGCACCAACATATAATAATAGAAAAGGGAATGATAATAAGAGAGTTTTAGAGTTTAGGCAATTGTTAAGAGAGATAAACAGAGAAATTAATACAACGGCAAATGAAGCCAAACGTAAAAAATTGCTTGAGATGAAGGAGAAGATAATGGCGAACAATCCAATTTTTAAATGATTGTAAAAAATTGATGGTAAAGTTGAAACATTTATTTTAACTTTAAGATTCCTGAGAGTTTTGTTTTTACCTTTGAGTGAGAATTTTCTGGAGTCTAGCGAAGATGTCGCAATCTGAGCAACCTGAGCATGACCCTGTGGCTGATGCCTTTGGAGATGCCGACCGCCGTGATGAGACCATGTCTCAGGCCGCAATCTTGGACCCAGCGACCATTTCTGGTAAGCTGGATGACATGCAGCAGTTGTTGCAACCCTTTGAGAACTTTGCCAAGATGTCTGACATCCTGCATTTCCTCATTGCGCTCCTTCAGCTGTTCATCCATCCTGCTGCCTTCGTTTCGCAGGCGCAAGATGCTGCCAAGTCACACAACGGTGACCACCGCAAGCTCATCCGTCCTGAGCAGTTCAAGCTGAACGACCAGCACTGGGCGTTCGTCAATGCCCTCCAATTTTGGAGCGGCGACGACTCCCTTTCTGGCCGCTTTGATGAATGGGCGAAAACCCAGCAACCTCAGGACGTCTACATTGCCTTCCTTCTGCTCGTGCAGTCGGCGGTCAATGACCAGCTTTCTCCTTCCTCCATAATGGACTATCTGGAGGGATACCCAAGTGGTGGCTATGCTACTGCTGGGGATGTTCCTGAAGGATTCCGTCCAGCACATGGAGAGTGGACAGCGCTGGAGAGGACTTCTAACCCACGAGAGCACCGTTTTGGACAGCGTGGCAAATTGCCAGTGGTTCCAGACAAGTACAATGTTGCATTGGATGATGCGGTGTTCACTGCTCGTATTCAGCGTCTGGTTGGTTTCTTCCAGATTATGATGAACGAGTATTCATCACCGCAACTGCCTGTGACGGTGTACAAGGAACTGTACGTTTGCCTTCGGGGTATCATTTGCCCTGAGATTGTTGCATCTCAAGCCTTGCACACTATTCGGACTCATCGTCCTGACATTGCCAAGGCTGCTGCGCTTCTCAGTGCGCTTTACCCTGAGCTTTCGCCACAGGATGTCAGTGCTTTTGTGAGGGCAATTCGCCAGCAGGCGTTTTCTGCCATCATGGANTCTGTCCTTGGTCTGGCAGAGTCATGCCACGATTACCAAGAGGTTGGGTCTGCAATCCAGAACCGCAACTTCACATTTTTCACGCAAAATGCACCACAACCTGCCCCTCGTGGCGGAGGTCGTGGAGCAATTCCTGCTCGTGGAGGCGGTCGTGGTGGCTTCCAGTCTCGTGGTGGTGG
>JGI10211J34971_10002463_pt1 | contig 15097 bp, 15 predicted proteins | sample Etolagsediment_FD_34971 | JGI IMG/M metagenome (IMG submission 34971) | reverse complement strand
GGCGGCGGGGGGGGGGGGGTGCCACAACCCGGGGTTTCGGCTTCGTTGGCGCTACATGTTTGCGGGGAGCCGTCAACCCCTCGGTGATCTCATTCAACTGCACGACAACCGCGGTCCAGTTCTTGGGGCGGGCGCCCGGCTCCTTCTCCAGAAGCTGACTGACGAAACCGGAAACACGGGCCGGCACTTTGGCGTTGATGTCCCTTACGGGCGTGACCGCTTCGCTGACATGGCGCTGCATGACCTCTTTCGGATCGTCCCCGGGGAACGGTGGATGCCCCGCAAGCATGTGGTAGAGGGTGGCGCCGAAGGAGTAAATATCGGGCCGGCAATCGCCCTTCCGGTGTTTGCGCAGGATCAGCTCCGGAGCTGCGTAAAGCGGCGTGAGCATGATGCCGCTTTCCTCAAGATCATACCGGGATATCTTGGCCAGCCCGAAATCGGCCAGCTTGCTGTCCCCCATCCGGTTGATCATGATGTTCTCGGGCTTGATGTCGCCGTGCGTCAACTGTTGGTGTCGCCAGCCGTACTCAAGCGCGCCCGCGATTTCCGAGGCTACCCGCAGTCCTTCGGTAACGCGGAGCGGTCCCTCCTCATGCACGCGGTGCAGGAGCGTGTCGCCGTCCACGTACTCCATGGCAAAGAAGTAGACGCTCTGTTCGAGCGTGCCCGCGGAATAGGCCTGGACGATGTGTCGATGAGAAAGGGCGGCAGCGGAACGGGCTTCGTTGAAGAAGCGCGTGACGTATTCTTCGTCTCGAGCAAGAGCGCCCGAGAGAATCTTGAGGGCAACAGGGCGATCGAGATCGAGCTGCGTTGCGAGGTAGACCACGGCCATGGCGCCGCGTCCGATCTCGCGCTCAATTCGGTGCCCGCCGACAATGTCACCGGGGGACAGGATGATCTGTTCGCTGGCCTGGCTCATTCACTTCGGCGAGTCGGTTCGGGGGAGTCTTCTGTCTCTCACCATAAGAGAACAACGCTCGGGCAGGTCGATTATTTAACTCAGGCAGGCAACGCCTGCACGTGATCCACCTGCAACACCGAGACAATAGCAGTGTAATATACCTCCCCCCTGAGGGGACATTGCCGCCGCCTCGACGGTTAGCCCGGAAAGGGAGGCAGAACATCCAATGCCGTGCAATACTGAATAGGAAGCCCGGCTCGCGCATCTGGGGCTATGACTTCGAGGAGAAGCAGCGCGTGATGCTTGAGGTAGCAGCCCTGCGCAAGCGTTGGGAACGGCAGATGGTTGAGGTCAACGGTTAGCTCTTCCTGCCCCCGGGGCATCCGCTGTTCGTGTCCGGCCAATGGACTCCCGCCCGGGATCTGCGTCCCGGCATGCAACGCACGTGCACGGATGGCGTGACCGTTCCGGTCGAAGAGGTCACACACGTGGAGGGACGTTTCCCTGTCAACGAAGTCTCGGTCAGGGCCCCGCAGTTCTTCTTCTCCGGGGGCGTATTGGTCCAGTAGACACCCGCCGGCGGCATCCATGAGCAGCTACTCGCCGCAACCGGCAACGTCGTCGGCTTCGGGCAGACGACTGAAGATCTTCCGCGGGTAATCCGGGCCGAACGTGGCGTAGAGGCAGGCCATCCCGAAACAGAACGTCGCGAACCCGGTCCCGTGATTTGCGCTGTCCGCAATCGTAACGTTCATGAACAGCAGTACGAGGATGAAGCTCAACAGCTTGATGATGCGTGGCAGAGGCGGCCAGATTGTACGGCCGAAATGCCGATAGGGAATGCGTGACACCATCAGCAGAGTGCTTGCCACGACCAAGGCCGAGCCCAGAGGAGCAATGGAGCCGAAGAGCAAGACCGAGGATCCAGCCATCATCGCTCCGGCCGGCGACGGATAGCCCTCGAACAGACCCGAGACCCCCGAGGACTGTGTCGACCTGAAGAAGCGGTACAACCTGAAAGCGACCGCGACACAATAGATCAGCGCCAAGGCCAGGCCGACAGTGTCCTTACCCAGTTGAGTCCAGATGAGCAACCCGATTGCCAGACCGAAACTCGTCCCGTCGGCAATGTCGTCGAACAACGCGCCGTGGACCGTGGACCCGAACCGCACAGCCATCCGTCCGTCGAACAGATCGAAGAACTGACCCATGAAGACGAGGATGAAGCCACGGACGGGCCGACCGTGCAAGATGGAGTAGATGGCCGCAATCCCGCAGACCAGATTGGCGAGCGTCAACGTATTGGCGTACCACTCGTCGGGGATCGCTTTGCAGTAGAACGAAAGAAAGGCCAGAAGCGCGCATGAAATGGTGAGCAGTTCGACAAGGGGCGGGTTCACCAACGGCAACGGAGCGATCTGATGCAACGCCACGATGGAAAGCGTAACCGTGATCAGTGCCGTCTTGGCTTTGCCGAAGTAATTGGCCGCTTTCTTCTTGATGAACAGTCGCGAAGCCTGCCCAATCGTGTCGAGGAGCAATACCGCACCCGCCCAGAAGAGGGGCAGTGGCGTGCTTAGATCGCCCGCAAAGGCGAAGTACGCAACCAGCGGGAAATACATGCACTTGTCGGCCAGCGGATCCAACCACTTGCCGCTTTCGGTGACCAGGTCGCAGCGACGCGCAATCGTGCCATCGGTCAGATCCGTGATCATCCAGAACGAGAACCACAGTATCCCGGCCGTCAACCCCCCGCCCCAGCGCCAGAGCAGGATGCTGATTACCCCCATGGGCACGCGAATCACGGAGATCATGTTAGGATGCAGGAACCGATGGCGGATGACCCATGCCCGCCCGCCTGCTGTCCGAGTCAGCAACGTGATCGTCACCCTCTCGGCAAGGAGCATCAACAGGACGGCGATGATTATCTTGACGGACTGGATCATGGGAGTTGGTCTCGATCTGGCCGGGAGTCAGGTGACTTCCCCGGAGGATGTACCACGCCCCCGCTTATCACCAGGCGCATGGCATCCGTGACGCTGATGTCCAGCGGGAAGACTTGGTCGCGGGGAACAAGCAGCAAGAAACCGCTCGTCGGATTCGGCGTGGTGGGGAGGAAAAGGCTGATCAAGTCGTGGCCCGTCCTGGTACAGCATTCTCGGTAACCCTCCGCAGTGACAAAGGCAATCGCGTAGACCTCCCTGCGCGGGTACTCGACGAGCACGACCTTCTGGAACATCCCTCCTTCGCCCTGCTGGAACACGGCCCGACCGACCTGCTGGATCGTCGAGTAGATCGTGTTGACCATGGGTAGACGCAGGATGATCGTGTCGAACCACGAGATGATCTTGCGCACGACTACTGTCTTGGCGATGAGCCCGACGAACCAGATCAAGGAGAGCAGGATAAAGAGGCAAAGCACCCTTATCATAAAGGAATCGTCATCGGCTCCGACCACCCTCTCGAGCAACGGCACCTGCAGGCGCTTCACGATCCAGGGAACGTATCCGGTCAGCAGGGCAAAGATCCAATAGGTGATCCAGACCGTCACGGCCACGGGGACTACGATAAGCAGTCCCGCAAAGAACGTGTTTCGCGCTCTGGCGATCCGGTGATCACTCATTGCCCGCCTCGTCGCCTGTCTGTTTCCGAGTAACCTTCGCTTTCACGACGCGCCTCGGGTCGGCTTCCAGAATGTCGAACACGAAGAACGTGTTCTCTACCGTCTCTCCTTGTTCCGGGATACGACCAATAGCCGCAGAGATGTAGCCCCCAAGCGTATCGCAATCATGATCCTCGGGCAAGTCCATGTCCAGGACTTCCAGCAGCTCGGATATCGGCGTACGGGCATCGGCTGTGAGGCTCCCATCCTCACCCCTCTCAAGTACCGGTTCGGGTTCGTCGATGTCGTACTCGTCGCGGATCTCGCCGACGATTTCCTCCAGCAGATCCTCGAACGTCACAATACCGGCCGTGCCGCCGTATTCGTCCAGTACAACAGCAAAGTGGTTCTGAGTCTGCTGAAACTCCGCGAGCAGATCGCCGATGTTCTTTGTCTCCGGGATGAAGACCGGCCGATGGTATAGCGGTTCAAGGGATTCCGCCTCGGAGACACGCTCTTCGTTCAGCAGGTCCTTGGCGTAGATGACCCCGACGATCTGGTCGATCGACTCCCGGTAGACCGGCAGGCGGCTGTGACCGGAGGCCACGATGCGGTTCTTCACTTCGGCCATGGAGGCCGTTTCGCTCAGTCCATCGACATCAACACGCGGCGTCATGACCTCGTGCACGAGGGTCTCGTCCAAGTCGAAGATGCCGCGTATCATGCGCCGTTCGTCCTCCTCCAACTGCGTTCCACCTCCCTGGCTCTCCTGTTCCTCGTCAGACTCGACAAGAGACATGATCTCATCTTCGGCCGTCGGAACCTCCTCTTCCACCGTGCGCTCTCCCTGCCACGTGTCGATACGGCGATGCAGGAGAATGAGAGGAAACGCAACGGGCGACAGCAGCACACCGAGGATCCTGACAAAAGGCCGGAAGAAGAGCAACGCCCGGGCTGCCGCGCCCCCGACCAAGTGCCGGCCGGTCATCTCACTGACCAGGAAGTAAAACACGGCCGCCAACACCGGCGGAGCAACGCGGAGCCAGCCGGCGCCTCCGACGTCCACGACGTGCCTCTCCCACCAGAAGCCGCAGAACAGTGCGAACAGCAGATCCACGACAAGGAAGAGCCGTAGAACAACGTGGATCTCGTTACGCTTCCGGAGCATCTGCTCCAGATGTTCAGACCGGCGATCCCTGAAGTCCAGCCTTCGCACAGTGCCGGGGCTGAGACTTGCAAGTATCATCCAGATAACCGAGGCGATCGTGGCCAACAGGCACCCCAATACGCCCAACCAGAGGCTGAGGGTCGCGCTCATGGTGACTTGTGCTGTAACCTCCTGCTAGTTTCGGCTGCAGAACCCCGGGCATCAATTGCGGGGGGTATCGACGCGTCCGGCGGGGAAAAAGCCCGCACCGACGCCATATCAGGCAAAGATTTCATCGACGGGGAACTCGCGGGTCAGCGTAGCCATGATTCGGTCTTCCTCCCCCTTCATCCGCCTGCGCGCCGCGGGGGTCATATCGTCTTCACCGGAGAGATGGAGCAATCCGTGCACGACGTACAGAAGCGCTTCGTATCCCGGGCTCGTACCATAGCTCCCAGCCGCATCGACAGCCACCGGCAGACAGGCATACACTTCGCCAAGAACCGACGGCTCGTCGCCTGACTGCAACTCGTCCTCTGCCCGCAGGTCGAAGGCGATGACATCCGTCTCACCCGTATGCCCCAGGTACAGGCTGTTCAGAGCAGCGATCTCGTCTCGACCCACGAGCACGACGTTCACCACCGGCTCCGCGGAACCTGCACCGTCGGTGTCACCGAGATCAATCATCTGCGCGGCGCGCCGCATCGCTTTCAACAGCAGACGCCTCTGCTTGAGCGCGGGCTTTCTCTGCCGCTTGGAAAAGGTCAGTCTCATCGTCCGTCTTCTCTTCGGGGTATTTCACTCGTCCGTGGAACATCGTGCCAAGCGACTTGGTGATTGTCTCCTTCACCACCGTCAATTCCTCGAACGTCAAGTCCGCCTGGTCAAACTGCCCGTCACGTATCCGGTTCATCAGGATTTCGTTGACGATCGCGGCCAGCTTCTGAGGCGTCGGCTTCTCGAGGGATCTGGCGGCCGCTTCGCACGCGTCAGCGATGCTGATGATGAGGATTTCCTTGCGCGCCGGAAGTGGCCCGGGATAGCGGTACTCGTGTTCGCCGATGTCGCCGTCGTCGCTCTTCTTGCCGCGGTCGTGCATAGCGAGAGCGCGCCGGTAGAAGTAGTAAACCAGACTTGTCCCGTGGTGTTGGGCAATGGCCTCACGCAACGGCTTTTTCAGCTTGTAACGGATGGCCAGGTCGAGGCCCTCCTTTACGTGGTTCAGGATCACCAGGCTACTCATGCGCGGCTGCAGGTCACGGTGCGGATCCCGCTCCCACATATTCTCCGCGAAGTAATCGGGGTGTTCGAGCTTCCCAATGTCATGGAAATACGCACACACCCGGGCCAGGAGCGGATTGGCGCCGATTGCCTCCGCTGCCTGTTCTGCGAGGCTCGCAACCATCAGGCTGTGGTGGTACGTACCGGGCGCCTCCAGCTGGAGACGTTTGAGTAGGGGGTGGTTCAGGTCGCTGAGCTCCAACAGAGACATATCGGTGGTGACGCCGAACGCAAACTCGAATAGCGGAAGTATGGCGGCACCAACAATCGAGGTTATCACGCCACCGGCAATCGCGAGAAGCAGCATCTGGGGAAGCAGCCGTCGCAGTACGTCCGAAGCCACGTCGGCATCGAGAACGAAAATCGCGCAGGCGAGGAAGGCCGCGACCCCCGCACCGATCCCGGCCCGCAGTACGTGGTACCGTCGTCGGGCACGTCTCATCAGACCGGCGGCAACGCTCCCGGACAGCAGCGCGACAACCAGTGCCGCAATGGGAGCGGCGTGCTTCTGCTGCAGACACATCACAATCGCGATGTAAGCCGCGCCGATAAGGGCAACACGGACGCCGATCAACTGCGAGAGCAGGATCGCCCCCAGCGAAAAGGGCAGGAGCATATACAGAACATAGGTCGAACTCCAGTAGTTCGCATACAGGTCTGCCACGCCTCGGACAAGGACCATCTGCAGGACCATGACGAGAACCACCAGGACCACTTGCGTGTTGTCCCGCGCCACCGTGGGGCGGAACTGGATCAACGCGTAGATCGCGAGCAACGCCAGCAACAGGCTCAGCGTGCCGAACAGGAGCAATCCCCGCAGGTCCGTTGTCTGTGTTTGCTGCGCAGCCAGATGCACCTGGTGCTTCCGCAGCCGGGCCAAGTCCATCTCGGTAATCGTCTGTCCCCGCTCGATCAACGGATCACCGACGCGGATCTTCCGACGGATGATCGGGATTCGCTCGCCAGCCACGGCCTTGGCCTTCTGTGTCGCGCCATCGTCAAAGGTCACGTTGGGCGTGAACACCTCAGGGAGGACCATCAATAACACCGCTTCCGTCGCGCGTGCACCGGCGGGAAGCTGTCGGGCCACCTCGCGGGCCACCTGCTCTGCCGCAGCACGGGGCGAGAGAAGGCCGGTCACGTCCACCTGCGTCTGGCGCAGGAGCGAGTCCATGATGTAGATCCTCCCGTCCACGGCTGTACCTTCGAAGAAGCTCTCTTTGGCCCGATCCGATGCGATGGCTCTCTGACTCACGGCCCGGACCTGTTCCTCCAGGAATGTCCACCGTCCCGGCTGGGACACCAGGTCACCGAGCGCTCGGAGCTGGTCTCGAGCCAACGCCTGGACCGCCTGTGCCGCGCCTGCGCCGGGCAGAACCGCCCCGCTCCCCGAGCCGGGCGTGGCACCCCCTTGCTCCGTCAGCCGGTTGACGATGGCGGTACGCAGGGACGCCAGATGACGATCGCTTCGCTCCACCAGATCGTTGTCGATGCGGTAGACGGGAGGGATCAGGCTGGCAGCCTGCTCGCGCTTCAGCCGTGTCTGGGCCAAGTCCTCGTCATCGAACTCCACCTCACTGTAGAAAAAGCGCCTCGCTACCTGGCCTTCCAAGTAGTGATGGGTCGAGGACGCGGGAGTGTAGACGACATTGGCCGTGGAGACGATCCAGAGCACGACGGCCATCAGGATGGGAAGCACACGGACAGTGCGCGCGGGTTGCTTGTCCGGCCCCGCGACGGCGCCTTTGTGCCGCACCTTCTTCGTGCCGGAAAAGCCCTTCCTGGAGAGCCGCCGTCGCTTGAGCAGACGGTTCAGGTCGGACAGGCTGAGGAATCTCATCGCGTGCCTCCGCCCCCGGGGTGCCCGGGAACGTTCAGCCTTCCCACCTCTTGAACAGGAGGGCGGAGTTGTGTCCCCCGAAGCCGAGATTGATGTTCAGAGCATAGCGAACATCGACCTCGCGCGCCGTATTCGGCACATAGTCCAGATCGCAATCCGGATCCGGCGTTTCGTAGTTGATCGTGGGCGGGACAATTCCGTTCTGAAGGGCGAGCAGACAGACCACGGACTCGACTCCGCCGGCCGCGCCCAGCGCATGCCCGATCATCGACTTGGTGCTGCTGACCGGGATCTTGTAGGCGGTCTCGCCGAGCGCCTTCTTGATCGCCAGCGTCTCGCCTTTGTCGTTCAGCGGGGTCGACGTGCCGTGGGCATTGATATAGCTCACATCCTCCGGGCCGATTCCGGCCCCCCTCAACGCATTGCGGATCGCACTGGCGGCGCCCTCCGCTTCCGCGTCGGGCGCGGTTATATGATACGCGTCGCCCGTTGCGCCGTATCCGACGATCTCGCCCAGTATCTCCGCCCCACGCTGCTTCGCGTGGTCAAGTTCCTCGAGTACAAGCAATCCGGCACCCTCAGACGGCACGAAACCGTCGCGATCCGCCTCGAATGGACGGCTGGCCCTGGTCGGTTCGTCATTGCGCGCCGTGAGAGCTCGCATCGCCGCGAAGCCGGTCAGTCCCAGGCCATCGACGCAGGCCTCTGCTCCGCCACAGACCATGGCGTCAGCATCGCCACGCTTGATGATCCAAGCCGCCTCGCCGATCGAGTGAGCCCCGGTCGCGCACGCTGTAACGACCGCCAGGTTCGGCCCCTTGAATCCGTGCCGGATCGATACCAACCCGGGTGCCATGTCGATGATCATCATCGGGACCGTCAGTGGCGATGACTTCGACGGGCCACGCGATTCCAGAATCTGAGCCTGGATGCGCAAGGTCGAGATTCCGCCGATGCCGCTTCCCACCAACACCCCCACACGGTCCGGGCTCAGCCCGCATTCCCTGATGCCGGACTGTTCCACTGCCTGGTCGGACGCAGCAATGGCATAGTGACAGAACGGATCCATGCGTTTCGCGTCTTTCGGACTCATGTAGTCCGAAATGTCGAAATCAGGAATCTCCCCTGCCACGCGGCAGCGGAATTCGCTCGCATCGAACCGCGTTATAGGGCCGATGCCTGACCTACCGTTGATCAGTCCGTCCCAGAAAAGGTCCTTGCCAACGCCGAGACAGGAGAGAACTCCCATGCCCGTGACGACTACCCGACGATCTGTTGTCATCATGGCTGCTTTACCTGCTTAAAGTTAAGCCACCACACAAAACGAAGGCCACATGCCCGGAAAGGAACCGGAAATGTGACCTGGGAGTTCGTCAAAGCCGAATCAGCCCTTGACGTTCTCGATGTAGGCGACGGCTTCGCCGACCGTGGTCAGCTTCTCTGCCTCTTCGTCCGGAATTTCTGCTCCGAACTCTTCTTCCAGGGCCATCACCAGCTCCACGGTGTCCAGCGAATCCGCGCCCAGATCTTCCACGAATTTAGCTTCGGGGACGACCTGCTCAATGTTGACACCAAGCTGCTCTGCGATGATCTCTTTGACGCGTTCAGAAACCGATGACATGTGCATGTCCTCCCTGTGGAAGATGCCTTTAGCGTTTGTGCCCTTACTGCTTGTTGCCGGCCAAACAAGACCGACACACGGTTAAAGCAAGCTGCTAAATGTACCGCATGGACCACTGATTGCAAATCACTCGGGTAGCTCGGCGGTCCACGAGCAGCGATCGCAAGGGCCGGCGGGCACGCTTGACTGCCAGACGGCTACAAGCGTTGCTGTCACATTACCATGCCGCCGTCAATGTTCAAAACCTGTCCCGTAATGTAATCGGCATCCGCGCTCGCCAGGAAACGGACGGCCTTTGCCACATCTGCCGGTGTGCCGCCGCGCTGCAACGGGATTACCGTCAGAAACGCGTCCCGCGCCTCGCCGCTCAGCTTCTCGGTCATCTCCGTCTGAATGTAGCCGGGAGCCACCGCATTCACGGTAATCCCGCGCGAGGCCAGCTCTTTCGCGGATGTCTTTGTCAGGCCGATTACGCCGGCTTTCGACGCGCTGTAGTTTGCTTGTCCGGCGTTGCCCATCACACCCACTACGGAAGCAATGTTCACGATCTTGCCCGTACGGGCCTTCATCATCGGTCGCGCAACCGCCTTCGTGCAGTTGAACGTGCCTTTGAGGTTGACAGCGATGACGGCGTCCCATTCCGCCTCTTTCATGCGGATAAGTAAGTTGTCGCGAGTGATGCCGGCGTTATTGACCAGAATGTCGATCTGGCCGAAATCGCTGATAACCGCCGCCACCATCGCCGTCACACTCTCAACGTCGGCAACGTTGGCCGAGTAAGCACGGGCATCGACACCGTTGGCCTTGAATTCGTTCGCGGTCTCTTCCGCCACATCTTGAAGGATGTCCACGATTGCGAGCTTCGCACCCTCGCTCGCGAGCTCCTCGCAAATGGACTTGCCGATGCCGCGGGCACCACCAGTCACCAGAGCGACTTTGTCCTGCAGTTTCATATTCGCCTCTCCTGCGGTTGCCACGGGCCTCACCAGGCCCGCTGATGGTTGTCTACGATGCCAGAGCTTCGGCTACCGACCCCACGTCGGCCGCCGTGCCTACGTTGTACACTGGGAACGTTCGGTCGATACGCCGGATGAACCCGCTCAAGACTTTGCCGGGACCAAGCTCGATCAGCGCGTCCAACTCCATCGCAAGCATTGCGCCGACGCATTGCTCCCATCGCACACTCCCTGCAACCTGCTTCTTCAGGTTGCCGGGGATCTCCGATACGTCCGATACCGGGCCGCCCACTACGTTCTGCACAACGGCACACGACGGCGCCCGGAATCTGGTCGCATCGAGCAGAGGCGCAAACGCCTCGGCCGCGCCCGACATCTGCCGGGAGTGGAATGCCCCATCCACCTGCAGCTTGATGACCTTCGTAATGCCCGCTTTCCCCAAGCCCACAATCGTCTGATCCACGAGCCCGGCCTCGCCACTGATGACGATCTGCCCCGGGCAGTTGTAGTTGGCCACGTCGATCCCGTTGTCCGCGCATATCGACTCGACGGTGGCGGGATCCGCATTCAGCACAGCGGCCATCGCGCCTTCCGTTGCACGACACGCCTCGCCCATCAGTCGCCCGCGCTCGGCCACGAGCCGGATGCCGTCCTCGAACGCGAGTGCGCCGGACGCCGTCAGGGCGGAAAACTCGCCCAGGCTCAATCCCCCGCACACCACTGGAGCGACGGGCGTTCTCTCACGGAGCGCGGCCAGACACGCTAAGCTCATCGTGTAGATGCCGGGCTGGCAGACCGAGCTCGACGTCAGTTCCTCCGCCGGACCGTTGAAACACACGGACGACAGCTCGCGGCCCAGGTAAGCGTCCGCCATTCGAAACAGTTCACCGGCGGCTGCGCAGGACTTCGCCAGGTCCTGCCCCATACCAACGGCTTGGGCGCCCTGCCCGGCGAACATGAGACCAAGTCGTTTCGTCATCAGGATCTTTCTCCTTGTCTTCGCCCGCCCGGCGGCACAGGCGGTCTGCCCCGCTCAGCCCGGACGGGTGTGGCCAGCACGTCACCACCGCACGAGTTGCGCCCCCCACGTCAGACCAGCCCCAAAAGCGACGAGCAACAGGTAGTCCCCGTGCTCGACCTGGCCTCCGCGCACGATTTCGTCGATGCAGATCGGTATCGTGGCCGACGACGTGTTGCCGTACTTCTCCAGATTGACGAACACGCGCTCGTCTGCTATGCCGAGGCGTTTGCCCACGCCCTGTATGATCCGCGTGTTGGCCTGGTGCGGCACCAGCCAGCGCACCTGGTCGATTGTGATGCCGCCCCGCTCCATCACAATCATCGCTGTGTCCACCATCACGTTCACCGCCAGCTTGAAGATCTCCCGCCCGTTCATCTGGAGGTAATGCAATCCGTCGGCCATCAGCGCCTGGTCCAGAGGCATCGCCGTGCCACCGGCAGGTATATGCAGCAAGTCGGCGTAACTGCCGTCTGCCCCAAGCTCGGACGCCAGCAGCGAGTCCTTTTCCGGCGACGTGCGGGTAAGAACGGCCGCGCCGGCGCCATCTCCAAACAGCACACACGTGTTACGGTCCGTCCAGTCGACCACGCTCGACATCTTCTCGGCGCCTACAACGAGGACCTTCCGGTGCCCCCCGCTGCGTATGAGACTGCTGCCCACCTCCAAGGCATACAGAAAGCCCGAACACGCCGCTTCGAGCGCGAAGCAGCCGGCTTTGGTGGCCCCCAATTTACGCTGCAGATGGCATGCGGTGTTGGGGAACTGGGTGTCCGGGGACACCGTGGAGAAGATGATCAGGTCAAGCTCTTCGGGCGCGACACCGGCGGCGGCGAGCGCTCGTCGAGCAGCGGGCAGAGCGATACTCGAGGTGGGCTCGTCATCCGCCGCGATCCGCCGCTCCTTGATCCCCGTCCGCGTCGTGATCCACTCATCGGACGTATCGACCATCCTCTCCAAATCATGGTTGGTGAGGACACGTTCTGGAGTGTAGGAACCCGTGCCGCTGATTGCAACGCCGAAGTACTTCATGTACAAGTCTTACCCGTGCTGGGCGGAAACGGCCCAGATCTACGAGTTCCCTTTGTCAGTGTCATTCAGGGATAGCGTCTTGATCTGATCCACAATGTGCTTGTTCACCTTGTGTTCTACAAACTCGACCGCGACACGTACCGCATTTCGGATGGCCACGGCCGATGACGAGCCGTGTCCGATGATCACGACACCATCGACGCCCAGCAGCGGAGCCCCGCCGTATTCGGCATAGTCATGGGTCCGTTTGATCTGCCGGAACGCCCCCATGCACAACGCCGCACCCATCATGCGGATGGTCGTGGCGCGAAGTGATTTGTCGAGCGCTACCTGAACGGCTTTCGCGAGGCTCTCACAGCATTTCAGCACGACATTTCCCACAAACCCGTCGCACACAACCACATCAACATTATTCTCGAACAGGTCGTGTCCTTCCACATTACCCACGAAATTCACAACGCCCTGCAGGCCTGCGAGCAACTTATGCGCCGTCTTGGTAAGCTCGTTGCCTTTCGCCTCTTCACTGCCTACGCTCAAAAGGCCGATGCGAGGGTTGTCAATCCTCAAGATCTCCCGCGCATAGACATCTCCCATGATAGCGTAGTGCACAAGATGCAGCGGTTTTGCGTCCACATTCGCACCCGCATCGAGCAACACGAACGGTCCTTTGGGCGTCGGGAACACCGTGGCGATCCCAGGGCGTTCGAGCCCCGGGAGGCAGCGCAGCTTCACGACCGTGGAGGCTACCGCCGCGCCCGTGTGTCCCGCGCTCACCAGTGCTTGCGCCTTGCCGTCCTTCACCAACTGTGTGGCGACGGATACGGACGATCCGCGTTTGCCGCGTAGTGCGACAGCCGAGGGCTCGTGCATATGCACAACCTGTTCGGCGTGCACTACCTCAATCTTCGGGTGCCCCGCTTTGCCAACCAGCGCAAGCTCCTGCTCCACGTCCGCTTGACGCCCCACAAGCAGCAGCTTGCCGATGCCGGGGAGCTCGTCGAGAGCCTGAGAGATGCCCTCGATAACTACACGGGGAGCGGCGTCTCCCCCCATGGCATCAACCGCGATGGTCAGCATCAGTGTCGCTATTCCGCCGTGATCGAGACGACCTGCCGACCCTTGTAGTTACCGCACTGCGTGCACACGCGGTGAGGCATCTTGGCAGCGCCGCAAGCCGGACATTCCGCGTACTGGAGCCCACGGTAGCGGTTCGCAGCTTTGCGGGACCGCATCTTGGTCTTGGATTTTCTATTCTGTTGAACAGCCATCGTGCAGATCTCTCCGAGCTCGTTTCGTTCTCTGTCGCCCCACGGGCAAACCCATCCGACGCAGACCAAGGGCCAGGATTCAGCCCTCGTTGTTTGCGTCATGCCCCAGACCGTCCAATGCACGCCACGGGCTATCGGCATCCGTCTCGTCCCGGCACTCACAGGCGCCAGTATTGAGGTTTTGCCCACAGCTGGGACACAACCCAAGGCATTGTTCGGAACACAAGAGACGTTGAGGCAAAACGAGTAAAATATCTTCCCGGACCCGCTCCGTCAAGTCGATCGCGTCCTCATCCACAGACTCGAACAGGTGGCACATGTCCGCCACCTCCAAGGCTTCCTCGTACTCACCGAGGCAACGGTCGCACTCGCAGCGCAGCATGCTGCAACCGACGCCTCGGGCGAGGATGTCGGCCCCCACTCGAGACACATGCAGACGGAAACGGAACGGGTGAGGAAACGCCGTTCGCTCCGTCTCTGGCAAGTCCAGATCCCGGCTTGTCGCCTCCACGGTTACATCGATGCCTTCCGGAGGGAGCCCGGCGATGGATACCTGCAATGGGTGCGGATGGTTCACAGCTGCCCCAGCCTTTCCCGCAGGCACGCCGCAATGTCCTCCGGCACAAACGCCGAGACGTCGCCGCCAAAACGCGCAATCTCACGCAGCATCGTCGAGCTGATGTAGGAATACTCCGGACTAGGCATCAGGAAAACCGTCTCGCACTCGGGCGACAGTTCACGGTTCATGAGGGCCATCTGGAATTCGAACTCAAAGTCCGACACCGCCCGGAGACCTCGGACAACGGCCGTGGCCCCGAGCGTCCGAACCGCTTCGGTCAGCAGACCGGAAAACGACGTCACATCCACGTTTGTCAGGTCCGCGCAGTTCTCCTTCAGATGGGCGGTTCTCTCCGCCACAGTGAAAACCGCCTGTTTGCTCGTGTTGCGGCCCACACCCACGATCAGCCGATCAAACAAACGCGAGGCCCGCCGGATCACGTCCAGATGGCCGTTCGTTACAGGGTCGAATGACCCGGGATAGAGCGCTGTCTTCATATGCACTGTCCTCACACCGGAGATGTATGCCACACGCCGCCCAAAATACCCCTTCACGGCCGCCCCGCAAAGCAGGCCCGCGACGATTCCCACCCGTCCCGGGGGGTTGTCCGGGTAGGGCAACTGCAAGGATCCCTTCGAGATCAGCTTTCCGGTTTCCGTGCGAGGTCGCACGAACTCCGTGGTTTCTGCCGTGCAGGGCATACTGTTGCTCCGGTGGGGACCGAAGGTCACACCCATATTCAGCCCAGCACGGTGCGCTGGGTAGACCGTGTTGTGTCATTGCGCTCTGAGCCGAGCTCTGCCCGGGGCAGGGCGAGACGGGCTGCCTGCAAGGCAGCAGCGGAGCGGCAACGAGCGCGTCAACCG